>ONZS01000067.1_pt1 | contig 125477 bp, 119 predicted proteins | sample 1670921 | NCBI WGS metagenome assembly ONZS01 (sample SAMN06348104, study PRJEB24527) | human gut metagenome | biome: human gut; feature: ankylosing spondylitis patient; material: feces | host: Homo sapiens | place: China | collected 2015-10 | reverse complement strand
ACCGAATATCTCCGTGATTTCATCCAAACTATATAACCTTATAGGATTTCCTTCTTTCATTTCAGGCTTATAAAGTGCTTCTCCATACATATAGTCTACCTGCCCATATATCAGCGTTTTTCTATCTGACCAATTTTATAACAAACCTTGGCATCCTTAGCCACTTCTTGAAATTTTGTCATTCCCATACTGTACATTTTTGCACCATCTGAATATCTTACAAACTTTTTTGCATCCTCATATCTATCTTTCTTCTTTGATTCATTCATTGCTGTGCTCCTTTCACTTTGACTTCATTACAAACAGAGATTGCAATCTTTCCGTCATTCGCCTGAATGTTGTTCAGTGTCGTTTCGAGGAAAACGTCACCTACCAGAAGTTTACCATCATCCGTAACATCTTTGAATGCTACCGGAACCACATTCGGCTCACCATTTGCACAGGTTGCAAGATCCCACATTCCTTCTTTCAGAAGTTTGACTACATTTTCATTCAACATAAGAAATACCTCCTAAATATGCCTGTTGATTTTGATATACTCATTTTAGGAGAATTGCTCGTTTGCCACAAGATATTAGCAAATTTATAAGTCACTATTAAATTTCATAGTATTTACGATGTATGAAATAATCAATGCAGTAATTGTATAAAATATATAACTATTTCTCTTAAAAATGATATATTGTTTTCTACTGTTGTTTCACTCACGCCTAATATGTTATGAAGTTACGCAGTTGTAATATGAGGATTGTCTCTCATTTCTTCATATATTTTCACATACATTTTCTCATATATGCTTTTCTTTCGATAGATAAACATAATATCATGACTGATATCCATTCCTTCAATATCTATAACGGATAGTTCTCCTTCCTTTACATGCTCATCAACAGCAGCATAATATCCAAATGCTATCCCGAATCCGTCTTTAACTAAAGAATTGATTGCACCTATGTTTCCAATCTCAGTCACATTAGAAAAATGTGATATATCATAGCCCATATTTTTCAGCCATCCTTCAAATATATTCCGGCTTCCGGACCCCTGCTCCCTTATAATAAGACGCTCATGAAACAGTTCATTGACTGACTTGTTCTTATATTTTGCTGCAATATCAGGAGTTGCAACTGCTACAAATCGTTCATTTGAAAAAGGCAGATAAGAATATTCATTTCTTGGAAAATCGCCCTCTACGATAGCAAAATCTATTACTGAATCATCCAGAAGCTTTAAAAGTGCTGATGTGTTATTAACCAGCATTGATAATCTGCAATCTGGATGTTTTATCAGAAAATGCTCAATCTGCTTTGTAAGCATATATTCTGAAACTGTCCTTGTTGCCCCAAATGAATAATGTTCAACTCCCGTCTTAGTCCGCAGCATTTTACTTTTCAGATTAATCTCATTATGCCTGAATGTCTGTGCCGCATCAAGAAGAAGCTCTCCAGCTTCTGACAGGCGGATTTTTTTCCCCTCCTGTATAAATAATTGAACCCCATATTCCTTTTCAAGGTATCTGATGTGCTGCGATACAGCTGGCTGTGTGATATGAAGCGCATCCGCCGCATGTGTATAATTCATATACTGACATACTGCGAGAAATGTATTCATCCTGAAATCCTGCATAATAATCTCCATTCTTACGCTTGTCATAAACTAACTACCCTATATCATAACATATTATTATCATTAAATAAATATATATAATTTTTTATTATAATTGTATTCTGCTATACTTCTGGATGTTAACAGTTACACCCATTATTACCAAAACAAAAGAAGGGATTTTATCATGAAGAAAATCGAAGAAGTATTAAAAGGTCTATTATTATGTCTCGCTATTGCAATTCCAAGTGAGCTGTTAGGAACACTATTTCCCGTTGTAGGAGGTGCTGTTTTTGCTATCATTGCCGGTATGATTGTAACGCTTATAATTCCTGACAAAACAGCATTTCAGCCAGGAATTGCATTTGTATCAAAAAAAATTCTTCAGCTTGCTGTTATATTCTTAGGTTTTGGGCTTAACCTATCCGTCATCGTTGAAACCGGCAGACAATCTCTGCCAATAATTATATCAACAATAACAATATCTCTGATTATTGCATGGCTGATTCATAAAATTATGCATGTTCCTGCTAACATATCTACACTTATAGGCATCGGCTCGTCTATCTGTGGCGGTTCTGCAATTGCTGCTGCCGCGCCTGTTATTGATGCAGATGATGATGAAGTTGCACAGGCAATTTCTGTTATATTCTTTTACAATATGCTTGCCGCATTAATATTTCCACAGCTAGGACATTTGATAGGATTTCCTACAAATAGCGGTGAATTATTCGGTATTTTTGCCGGAACTGCTGTAAATGATACATCATCAGTTACAGCAACTGCCTCAACCTGGGACTCTATGTGGAATCTGGGCTCAATGACACTTGATAAGGCAGTTACAGTAAAACTTACCCGTACTCTCGCTATTATTCCAATTACACTTGTACTGTCGCTGATTCGTATGCGAAAATCCAATAAAGCTGACAATACATTTCAATTTAAGAAAATATTTCCAATGTTTATCGTGTATTTTATTCTCGCATCCATTATAACAACAATAGCATCATCTCTGGGTGCTCCAGCAGATATGTTCACGCCAATGAAAAGACTTAGCAAATTCATGATTATCCTAGCAATGAGTGCTATTGGTCTTAACACAAATGTGATAAAACTGATAAAAACAGGTGCAAAACCACTGCTTTTAGGATTGTGCTGCTGGATTAGCATTACTGTAATGTCTCTTATCTGGCTGTATCCGAAATTTTAATTCATTGTCAAAAAGCTGTAGATTGACCACCATTCCGGCAGCTATGCTCTCTGGGGTGCATCTTTGTTGCTTCTAATTTTGCTTTTTCTACTGCTTTATTCTCATACATATGCTTATCTGCTTTATCAAACAAAGTCTTAATTGTACAATCAGCATAATCTTCTGAAAAAGCATATCCGTATGCATAACTTACTTCCACCTTATGTATGTTTTCATTGAAATGTTTAACCTCATCATGCACTTCATCCATGATATTAAGGATTTCTTTCTTTGTCGTCTGTGTAATAATTGCAATAAACTCATCACCGCCATACCTTCCAACAAAATCTTTTGCTGGAATGGCATTTCTCAATAATCTTGCAAAATTTGTTATAAGCTGGTCTCCTACCGCATGTCCATATGTGTCATTTGCACGCTTTAGATTATTTAAGTCAAACATTACAAATCCCATAGGTTCTGTAATATACTCGTAGTTATGAAGCGTTTCCTCGCATTTACTCTTATTAGGTAGTCCTGTCTGTAAATCCACATATGCTTTTTTCTCCAAAACTTGATTTTTATTCTTTATTCTTATATCAGCTATTGTTTGTTTTATGATTAACAAAACCAACAGGATGATATCTATGACTGAAAGTATTTCAACAACCCTAATAATATCTGCTACTCTTTCAGAATAAATCTCAGCAGATGAAACCGTTTCATCTGCCAACTTAAAATATGTTTCGCTCATAGCAATAACATCAGTATCCTCATATCCGTTTTCTCTTACAGATATAATCTCAGTTTTTAACTTTTCCCAATATTCTATTTGCTCATCGAGATTATTCTGATATGTTGTATCCGGGAGGCTCACAAGACTGTATACCCCATCACCATACTTAAGTCCATCCAGAATATCATCCAGATATGCAATCAGTTCATCATCAGCAGTTCCAGTGACCTCCAATTTTGTAATGTTAAAAGAGATATTCAGTTATTATTTGTGCGAACCGAATATCCCTTTTATGAATTTTCAATCTTTAACATCAGCCTTTTGTAATCTCCCGTCCACATACAAAATATGGTTAATGAGCCAATTCGTCAGATACTCTAATATATCCTCTATCTGCTTATTTTGGTCTACCACCTCTTCGTTGTGACTCTCCATAAACTCATCCAATTTATTGATAAATTCCTGATGCTGTATCTTTTGTGTAAAGAGCTTCTTATAATGAATACATTCCGGGCAGATACCCTTAAAAAAAATGTCGTGGCTTATATACTTCATTCCATGTGTATCTCTTATTCTCTTCTCCAGCTCTGATATAACATCCATATCAACATCAAATATCTCTCCACACTTTACGCATTCCACATGGTAGTGATTTTCAAGTGTAAAATCAAAGCGGTCTGATCCATCCGGAACTTCTACTTTTCTAACCTTGCCTTCTTCTACAAGAATGCCCAGATTTCTATATACAGTCCCTCTTCCGATAGATGGATATTTTTCTTTTACAAATGTATATATCTGGTCTGCTGTTACATGACGATGCATTTCATTTACTGCATCAAGTACCATATCTCTTTGAATTGTGTTTCTAATTGTTTTCAGCCTCCTCTTAATAGGATTTATTCTTATTTAGGATATATATATTGCTATGTTCATTCTGTCAAGCGTATATATAAATATGCGCTAAATTTGTGCCAAATTAAAAAAGATATCCAGACACATAATCAAAGTCTGAATATCTTTTATATAAACGTATTGAGTTATCCGATTCTACAAAATCTCCAACAATTGTGTAAGATTTTTCTTGCCAAAAGTCACCTTTTCTTCGCCATTCTTATCTATGACAAGGCATGGAACACTCATCACCTTGTACTTATCACGAAGTGCAGGATAATGTGATATATCATAAACTTCTGCTGTGACATTTTCGTTATCTGCGGCAATACGCTGTGCCGCTGTTACCAGCTCAGGACACATCGTACAAGATAATGAAACCAAAAGCTTCATATCAATAGAATCCTTTATTCCTGCAATCTGCGATTTTGCTTTGTCATCAATAGGCTGTCCCGGTCCAGCTGCATTGTATAATCCAAGTACAAAACTTGTAAACTCATGTCCTCCCGGAACCCCATGAAATGCAAGTCCTGTGTACTCTCCGTTGTTACGAAGCACTCGTACACATGGTAAATCCTCAGTTAACACTTTAGATGCTGCTTCATTATCCGAAGAAATCTGTACAGAAAGCTTGTCCGTCATCCTTGCCAGCTCTTCCATATATTTTTTAAGCTCGGCTGATACAGGTTGCTCATTAAGATGCAGCTCAAGCATAAGCGGCGATTCCATTCGTGAGAATACTGTCTGCAGCTGCTGTAATACATCCGCTGCAAAAAAGCTATTTGCATCCTCATTGGGATTGCCTGACATCTGTGCCTGCTCTTTTGATTCTGCCTCCGTTTTCAAAGTGCTTTGTGCCGCAGCCTCTGGTTTCTTCGGCACAAGTCCAGTCTTTTTCTGCATGGAAACAACATATTTTTCAAGAGAGGTTGCTGCTACTGCTCCATCACCAGTAGCTGTTACGACCTGCCTGAGATTCTTGACACAGATATCTCCTGCCGCATAGATTCCATCAGCACTTGTTTTCTGATTCTCATCTGTGACAATATATCCCTGTTCTGTCAGTTCAACCATCCCCCTGACCAGCGCGCTTGCAGGCTCATATCCGGCAAATACGAACACTCCGAAGGTATCATTTTCAGGTGCAAAGGTTGTCTCTTTTCCAGTCCTTTTATTGCGATAAGTGATACTCAAAAGACTGTCATTTCCAGAAACCTTCACAACCTCTGTCTGTGGCAAAACTGTAATCTTCGGATGCTCTTTTGCTGCTTTTGCTACAGTTTCTGCGCAGGAAAAATCCTCACCTCTGATAAGGATTGTCACATGGCTTGCATACTTTGTGAGAAATACACTCTCCTCTGCGGCTGCAAAGCCCCCTCCAATAACAAATACTTCTTTTCCTGTAAAAAACTCACCATCACATGTGGCACAGTATGCCACTCCATGTCCTTTAAACTCAGCTTCCCCAGGAAATCCAAGCATTCTTGGATGTGCACCGGCAGCTACAAGCACACCAAAGCAGGTGTAGTCTCCTGATGAAGTCTTTACAGTTTTTAAATCTCCATCGTCGACAATTTCAGTCACTTCAGCTTTCAGATATTCTGCACCGAATCCCTCACCCTGCTTACGCATGGATTCTGTAAGTGCCTTTCCGCTTGTCTTAAAAACTCCCGGATAGTTTACAACTTCATCCGTAATCGTAATCTGTCCGCCAAATGTGTCTTTTTCCACTACAAGCACACGATATCTGGCACGTGCCAGATAGATTGCGGCGGTAAGTCCAGCCGGACCTCCGCCTATTACAATCACATCATAAAATCTCTTTTCATCCATTAAAGTGCCCCCACAAGGTCTAAGCTAGGCTTTAAGGTTTCTGCACCAGGAGTCCACTTAGCCGGGCAAACTTCATCTCCATGCTCTCTTACGAACTGCAGTGCCTGTACCTTTCTTAGAAGTTCGTCAGCATTACGACCTACATTTCCTGCATTTACCTCAAATGCTACGATTTCTCCATCTGGATTTACTACAAATGTTCCTCTCTCTGCAAGTCCATCTGCTTCAATAAGCACATCAAAATCCTTGCAAAGTACATGTGTAGGATCTGCAAGCATAGGATACTGAATCTTCTGGATTCTCTCTGATGCATCATGCCAAGCCTTGTGTACGAAATGAGTGTCTGTTGAAACAGAATAGATTTCGCAGCCGACTGACTTGAATTCATCATATTTGTTTGCAAGATCCTCTAACTCTGTAGGGCAAACAAATGTGAAATCAGCAGGATAGAAAAAGAACACACTCCATTTACCCATGATATCGTCCTTTGTAACTGTCTTGAACTCTCCGTTCTGGTAAGCCTGTACTGTAAAATCTGAAACCTGTTTTTGAATAAGTGACATATTGAATCCTTTCTGCCCATTGGGACTTCATACCATTATTTATAGTTGTTTACAATTCTAATAAGATTATGCTTCGTTATGAGACCGGTTAGTTTTTACTCGTTTAAGTTAGTGCACACTAACCTACGGGTAAAAATTTAAAATCTACTATGCCAAAGCCTTTTTAATCGCTTCTTCTACCGATGCATCTCCATCAGTCTCAAATCGTGCAATCACATCACAACCATACTTATCTGCAAGTATATCTGCTACTTTGCAGAAAGTATCCGGATGACGCTGGCTGTTTCCGCTGACTGCTGTTGCCTTTAATCCACCCTTGTTTTCTTCAATGAATTTCTCGACTGTAGGTGGAAGAATACCTGCTCCGTCCGTATATGTAACTAGTACATAATCTCCGCTTACTTTCTCTTCTCCACTTTCAATCTTAAGTGCTGAAATTCCTAATCTTGAGATTAATTTCTCTACATTACCTGTTCTGCTTGCGTATACTAACTGCATTAATTGTTCCTCCTTTTTAAATTTAATAATAATTACTATTATATTATATGTGGTGAACTATCTTTTATCAAGCTAAAGATTTTATGATTTCCCCAGCCAGTTATTTCGTCTGACTGGGGCATACATTTTTTAATAATAACTGCGAATCAAACAGTTCTACAATCTGTCAGGATTATCATATATATTTATGTATTCAGCTACAGATCTGTCAAATGTCTTGATATGACCAAACAGCCAATCAATAACATTGATTTTTACCTGTTCCATAAACCTTTCATCCGGTCCCTCATTTTCTTCCAGATAATCATAGAGTACCTTAACAGTATGTCTGAATTCCTCATGTTTCTTTATATGGTCTTCCAAGCCTGGATAGCCTACATCCTTCTGCATTTTCTCCTCTTCTTTGAAATGAAAATCTGTATATTCATCTAGATAATCAAGCATTTTAATTGCCTTTACTCTTGCATCTTCTGATTCACACGCACTAACAAACTGCTGAATACGATCAATCAGTTCCTTATGCTGCTCATCTATTGTCTTATTGCCTGTTATTAAATTATCATCAAATGTAATTACTGTCATAAAACCTCCTTACAATCCACCTCACATATGTTAAAATAAATGTTACTATAATAGAAAGCTGGTACTTATATGCAAATCAAAGACCTATCTATTTTCCATAATCTGGATGATGCTGAATTTAAGAAAAGCCTCGTTTGCACTCAGTCCGTCATTCATGAATACAAGAAAAACGATTATATATTCTTTCAGGGTGATGTTCCCAATAAGCTCTACTTAATTCTCGATGGTGAAGTAGAACTTGGCTCAATCAATGTTAATGGCAAAGTTCTTCGTATTACCAACATCTCCGAAGGGGAAGATTTTGGCGAAGTAGAACTTTTTCTTAATAAAGACCATTATAGCGGTTATGCAAAAGCAAAAACCGATGTAAAACTACTTGAGATTGCAAAAGACTTCTTTGGTGGCAGATGTGAAAAAAACTGTTCTCATCACAGCAAAGTAGTTTTTAATATGCTTGAACTCTTTGCCAAAAGAACTGATGAAAATAATCTACAGCTTGAAGTTCTTACCAGCGGTAATCTCAAGCAGCGCATTGCCACATACCTCTTAGAGCGTGCAGATAACAACAATCTTGTATCATTATCCATGAATAGGGAAGAACTAGCTCTATATCTGAATACAACCAGACCTTCCCTTTCAAGGACACTCTTATCACTTCAAGAAGATGGATTTATTCATCTTGCTTCAAGGAAATCAATAAAAATTCTTGATGCTGAGGCTTTACTTTATATCGAATAAACCAGTCTTCCTTCCTATTCGCTTAGCTCTTCAAAAACATCTTTACCCAATCCACAGACCGGACATACCCAGTCATCTGGAATATCTTCAAATGGTGTTCCAGGTGCAATTCCTCCATCTGGATCTCCTACCTCTGGATCGTACACATAGCCACATGGTCCACATACATATTTCTTCATAATAAAAATCTCCTTTCAGATTCTCTTTTATTTATCTTATGTATGTATTATAGTATTTGGGCAAACTATATTCCGTAACATATGTTACCAAACAGCATTAATATTTTATTCTTTTTCTGCCTCTTCACTTTCATTAACTACACTTTTGCTTGAAATCATCTTATACCCAGAGAGTACAGAGAATAACATACATCCCATTGCACCAACCGCAAAAATCTTATGTGCTTTCATCTTTCCTTTGAAGCCAGTACAAAATGTAGCAATCATGCATGCTAATGCACCTACTGCCCAATATTTATGATTTTTCACAATTTCACCTCCAATCACTTTAATTGTAACGCAGACATAATTGTTGTACAACAGTGTTATCTATTTATTTCTTTCTGTATCCATGTCATAATTACATCCACAAGATAGTCCTGCTGCACCTGACTTAGTTCCCTGCCAGGTTGCATCTTATGCCATTTCCTGATACACTCCCGACAACAGGTTGCGGTTGCATGTTGTGCTATAAATACAGGATGGTCTACGCTCCGCTCCGGTCGGTGCAAAGCCGATGTCCACCGGACATCGTGCACCCTTTAGTCGGTGTCTGCTTTCCATCATTCGGAATAAATGCCGGAGCTTCACGCTTTGCTATAAAATCTTGTGCGTGCAGCCTTATCACATCCAATCCTTTTTCATTGATGTAGTCAATATCCTTTTGCTTCAAGCATAGACTGTCTTGCTTCTACTCTGTCATCCTCAATCAGTTCACCTGCAACACGAAGCCACTCTCCGTTCTTAAATGCACAGATTTCTGCCTTTGGATTTATATGTAATTGCTTTGAAACCTCTTTGACCTTACCTGTCTGTATGTAGAGTCTTCCTTCAAAAATATGTGCTGTTCCAAAAGGTCTAACTTATTTTATATACAGCTCCCGCTGCTCTTGGCTATTTTCTTTGTCTTTTCTACATCTTTACGTGCATATCCCATACACGACACCTCCTTTTGGGCATGAAAAAAGCAGCTACCCTATTTTTTTCATAGACTAACTGCTCGTGTTAAGTTCCATATTCAGTTTTATTCTATAAATCCGACAGTGAAATTCGGTCATATGCACCATTTTTCTTATCTTCCGGGTGTGGTTCCAGTCCGATAATCATAATGTCTTTCTGGTCTGGTCCATAAACCCAGTACATTCTCATTGCGCCACTGGTTTTGTTTTCCAGATAAGACTGCCACACTTTCATTCCATAACGTCTGGACAATGGCTCTATCTCATGGGTTTGAAGACTTGGATACCCTGGATCTGCCGATAACAGCTTTAAAGCCTTTCCCCATTTTTTATACAACTGTTCTTCCTTCTTTTTTATATTCCCAGAACGATATTTCTCCTGCAGATCTAGCCAAAGTTCCTGCATTTCAGGGATTCCCATTCGTATATTAAAGTTCATTCTTTGTTCCTTTTAAAAATCTGACAGGTCAATAGCCGGAGAAACATCTCCTCTTTTAAAGTTACTTACTGCACGATCCATATCTGCCAGGGTTCTGGCTGAAATGCTCTCTGGCACTGCCAGTTCCCGAGGTTCCAGAATAATGCAGCCATTTCCATATTCTTTTACATTATAATACTGATAAGCAGCTCCTCTGAGGGTAATCCTTTTTTTATTGTCCAGATGAGCAACATAATCTTTCATTGCTTCCATTATCAACACCTCCTACGTAAGCATTTGTGTGGGAAATCCCACCTCTTGCTATTATAATACGCTTTTCTATATTTTCTGTCAATCCAAATTTACTTATTCCTATACACTTAAAAATATCCATACGCCGGCAGGTGGCAGACGGCAGATAAGGTATCTATAAAAATTCAGTTTTTCTTAATCACTCTGCCACCCATCAGTCTTTTAACCGAATACAGTTTTCCTGCTTCTCATTTATCCAATTTCTCGCCGTTGGAACGAGCCTTTACGCTTGTTTCCCACTCGTGACCGCAAGCACCTTTCCACCATACTTTTTTATTTGAGCCGAAGGTAATATCATCAGGTGTAAGCGGTAAATTCTTCTCTGACCACTCCAAAACAAGTTCCGGATGTACTTCTGCTAAACTGTTGTTCATAGCCAAACCTCAACCTCCTTGTGTTTAGAGTATATGAAGTTTTAGCTTTATCTTGTAGTTTGCGAATATCCGTGTAAATAGAAAAGCCCTTTGAGAAAAGGATTTCTCCTCTCTCAAAGGGCAGGTTGGCAACTAGAAGTTGTCAGAGAAACAATTCCATTTTAATTTCATCAAGCGACTTTCCGTCTGTATTCCATGTAGTATTTTCTACAGGCTCAGTTGCCTTAAAGCCCAACTTTTCGTAATGCCGAATAGCGTCAGTAAGGGGGCTGGCTGTCCAGAGAATAATTTTCTGATACCCGGAATCCTTGGCTTTTTGCATAAAAGCGGCAATCAGCGCTGAACCAATGCCATAGCGTCGATAGTCCTTCTCGACGGCAAAAAGTCGTAACTGACCAACGGAAGGATCATCCGCCTGGCAAAGCATAATGCAGCCAGCTAAAACACCATCACAATCCGCAACAAATAGTTCTTCTCGGTCATTCTTACTGCCTTTTGCAAAATCTGTTGCAATTTTCATAGCATAATCGGTAAAGCTCGATCCCCATGAGTATTCGGTTGAATAGAGTGCTTTGTGAAGCTCTGCAACATACTTTTCTTCACCTTGTTTATATGGTCTGATTATAAAATCCACCTTGCTATCCTCCTATAAATCTCGATTCATCTTTTTCTTTCTGAAAATGGGCAATTCCACAATGGAACTGCCCATATATTTTGAAAATTATGCGATTTTTAAGGCTCTGCACCGTTTCAAGCACCATTTGTTGTAAATTTGGTGTATTTGTGTATTTTCAGAGCTTTTTCACAAATGAAGTACATCCCGTTTTGTAGGGTAAAACGGTACTTCTTAATAGAGCTTTGCACCTGCCGGAATATGGTTATCTACCATAAGGAGATGAAGCTTTTCTTCGCCTTCTTCTTCGTGTACTGCACTGAGAAGCATACCACAAGAGTCAATGCCCATCATTGCTCTTGGAGGAAGATTTGTGATTGCGATAAGTGTCTTACCAACAAGTTCTTCCGGCTCGTAATATGCGTGAATACCGCTTAAAATGGTTCTATCTGTGCCTGTTCCGTCATCAAGAGTGAACTGAAGGAGTTTCTTTGACTTCGGTACAGCAACGCATTCTTTAACCTTAACTGCTCTGAAATCTGACTTTGAGAATGTATCAAAATCAACATCTTCTTCAAACAAAGGCTCAACCTTTACCTTAGAAAAATCAATTTTCTCAGGCTCTGAATTTGGTGTAGAAGCTTCTTTATCCTTTACACCATTTTCAGTCTTTACACCACCGATGCTCTTCATTGTCGGGACTTTCTCCGACGCAATTCCGAAGCCACTCATATTCCTGAGCAACTCCCTACTTTGCTTTTTTCAACCAGATAAAAAGCCTTGTTTACCTTTAAAATTGATTACTTTCCGCATAAGCAGTTGTATTATTTGATGTATTTGATGTAAATCCCGATTGAGAGAATGGGTTCTTCAATCGGATTACTTACTAAATTATAATCTTTATTATTGAATAAGTCAATCAGACCAAAAAAAGCAGCGTACCAATTTTCATTTTAAAGTACGCCACTTTTTCCTACGCTATTGAATTATTAAAGTATTTATCCAGTCCATCAAACTCGGTTCTTTTTAGTTCCTTTGTTACATCAGTATAGATATTTAAGGTTGTTGTTATATCCTTATGTCCGAGTGTATCCTGAATAACTTTTATATTTACACCTGCTTCACACATTCTTGTTGTAAATGTATGTCTGAGCGAATGACAACTAAAATGTGGTAAAAGCACTTCTGGGTTTTCTGTTTTCAAAAACTGCTCATCGTTGCAATCACGGATTATGCGTCGGATTGCCTTATTCAAAGTCGATTGATGTTGTGGCTGTCCGAAGCGATTGAGAAATATAAAATCTGTATATCCATCTATGGTCGCTTCGCAGTGAACCCCTAGCAGTTCTTGTCTTTCTTTTTCCATAACAAATGCTTCTTTAACAAAATCGAGCATCGGAACTTGTCTATTTCCTGCTTCTGTCTTTGGAGTATTCACATTGAAATAGCAGCCCTTTTTTCCTTCAGAAGTTCTGTGGTCATAATAAACCAACGTGTGATTAACATCTATAATCCCATCTTCCAAATCAATATCACACCATCTGAGTCCAGTAACTTCTCCAACTCTTAACCCCGTTCCAAGCATTACTGCAAACACCGGATACCAATACACTGCTGTATTAGAGTTCTTCAGATAATCCATAAACAATTCCTGCTCAGGTCGAGTAAGTCCCCTGCGTTTCTCTGTCTTGAAGCAATGAGCTTTTTTCAATTCCCTTAAAACATTATTTGTCGGATTGTTTCTGATATAGTTATCATCAACCGCCATATCAAATATCTGATGAAGAATGTTGTGGACACCATCAACCGTTGCTGGCTTCAATCCTCGCTCATCAACCAGATAATTATAAAATCTCTTAATATCTGATTTCAAAAATGTTGAAACTCTCTTAGAACCGATTTGCCGACGTACAAAGGTTTCATAAATATATTTGTAATTCTCAAAAGTGTTGTTTTTCAATCCTCTCTTCAGGTCTTTCCACAACTCATATAAATCATCGAGTGTAACATACCGTGCTTCCGCTTTTATGCCATCACTTTTGTCTTTCTCAATCGCTTCCTCTTTAATCCTGAGTGCTTCAAGCGTTTTTGAATAAACATATCTTCTTTTATGGTTTTCATCAGTCCAACTGTACTGATAACTTCCATCACTTCTTTGAAGTTCTCCCGTGCGAAGAACTGTCCTTGTTTTATCTTTTCGTTTTGGTCTTGCCACGGCTGTTCCTCCTATATTTCATTCCTGCTATTTAAAAATTCCACAAATTTATCGATGATGACATACACCTGATAACCGTCTGTCGTCATAAAATTGCAGTCTTTCCTTTTCATCAACTCTCGTATTTTTCCCCTTCCGATACCTGTATAAGCGGCTGTTTCATTTACCGACAAACATTTCTTTTTCCAAAATGGCTGCTCTTTTTTCTTTTCTATAAGACTTTCCCGATAAGCAATCATTTCTTCATCTGCAAAATCCACATTCATCGTTCCACCTCCTAAATCTCATACATTTTTTCAATGTACTCATCAAACAATTCTCTTTTTATCATTCGGCGTTTTCCCACCCATAACACAAATGGACAATCAGCAAACCTTGTCATTTCACGAAGTTTTTCTCTGCCAATGCCGGTATAGGCAGTAGCTTCATCAATGGTCAGATACGGCTTATGCCATATCGGTACTTCTAATCTTTCTTTTTTTACTGGATTACTCACAATAATACCTCCTCATATCGAATACTGCTTTTTTATAAATTCAACAAATTCTTCTCTCTTGATAAGTCGCTTTGAGCCATTCCATAAAACGAACGGACATCTTTCATTATCGGTAAGCTGTCTGATTTTTCTGCTTCCAACACCTGTATAAGCTGCGGCTTCATCAATTGTAAGCATTACTTTCTCCCAAAGTGGGACATTATAGATTGTTTCATCTTTTTCGTTGTTCATATGCTGTAACCTCCTTTGCGTGGTTACAGCATACTTAAAAATCTACACTGAGCCAACGATGCGAATTTGCTCATCGCAGATTTGACTTTTTCATTAAATAGAATACTGATTTGCAATATATTCCTCAAAAATTTTTCGCTTTATCATTCGGCGGCTTCCTATCCAAAGTACAAACGGGCAATCTTGCTTTTCCGTCATTTCATAAAGTTTTCCTGTTCCAATATTGGAATATATAGATGCTTCTTCAATCGACAAATTAGGCTTATGCCAAAGAGGTACATTATAACTCAGCTTCTTTACACTGCTATTAGACATTCTTACACCTCTTTTCTTTCTTTGATGAATATCTGTCGGTAACAACATAATCCCAACCATCCCCATCGCACTTATCACATCTATCTTTTCGCTTTGCAAATGGGTCGAGTCGCCTTACAATATAGTCTGGATTGTGAATGTAATCATTCAGACACTTCGGGCATAGGCAGCGAATATTTTCTTTTCCCTCTGGCTTGTAAACCCAAAGTCCAAAAGTCTTTTTCAAAGTTGCATTTATCTGTCTGAAAAGTTTATCGTCATCTACCGTACCTATGTATTCACGTAAATCCTCCCTATTGACTGTCCGAATCTGTTCCAGAAGAACCATTGACGGTTTCTTCAGTCCAAACTCCTCGCCGAGAATAATGTGCGATGGCAAATATCTTTTCTTGATTACACTTGTAACCGCTGCAACAATAATCGTCGGAGCATTCTGGTTATAATCGTCCGCCTGAACGACAAGCACCGGACGCTCTCCGCTTTGTACTGAACCACTGTTATCTCCAAAGTCATAGTAGAATAAATCCCCACGACAAATCATTTTTTCTTTCATATACATAACCTCACAAGAATCTAATTTTTAAAGTGTCATTCGTATCCGGAATGAAATAACCCCTTCACTCATTTGGACAAAGGGGACTGAAATGCACACCCAAAATCAGAGATTTTCATAAAATTTGATAAAGTTTTTCTTTGCCGCAGCAATAGACTTATCCACGGAGCTGTAATATACTCCCTCCTGCTTTGCAATCGCTCTGGAACTCAGACCGCAGCACACATTCTTCATAAGGCGTTCCCTTTGAAGTGGCTGCAACATTAAAAGTGCTATCCTTGCTTTCCTGATTTCACACTGACGCAATTCTTCTCTTTCCAGTTCAAGCCTTTCTTCCTCTGCTCTTTCAAACGGGTCGTCAAACATAATGGCAAGTTCTTTATGGAACTGTGAGGACATTTCATCGTCATATCCATAGCAGTCAAGTGTGCGACCGCTTCTCTTTGCATACTTGTCCTCATTTCGGTTTGCATCGTCAATTACCTCTCCCTGTGCAATGGAAAGATGAACAAACGGAGAATATCTTTCTATAACAAGTGGATACTTCTCCCAAAGCTCTTTTACAGACAATTCCGTAATAATCGCCCATTTCTCATCTCCGGTATAACCGTTATATTCGTATTTAAGGTTTATCAGTTTACAATCCTTTGCAAATAATTCTTCTTGTTCTGTTAATGTAAGTTTGTTTGTCATTTTCGTAATCTCCTTTGAATTTTGAAAAATTGATAAGTTTCAAAATTCGGAGATTACGGGTACTCAGCTATCTGGCACTGCCATGCGTTATAAAACATAAAAGTCCTTTCCCAAGTAAGGGAAAAGACCTAATACTGCACGAAGCATAATCGAATAAAACAGCAACAAAAAAAGCACCGTCGAATCTGGACAGCAAAGAATACTTCTATTCTTCACTTATCCGGCTTCGTACGGTGCTTGGTAGTTTAGCAAATAAATTGCTTATCTCCGCTTACTCGATTAGAAATCGTTTCGATATTTACTTGTAATCTTCATCGCCTGCAATTCCTGCCATATCTGTTCCTACGGATTCTGCGGAAGTAAGCAAGATTTAAAATGTGGACATTCTTGCATTTCTGACACTTCACACTCAAATGTCCTGTTGCGTCTGAAAAAACTCTTTGTATCCTGAACCCGCAAGTCGGGCAGAGAATATCACGCTCTTTCAGACTTTCTGCTTCTACTCTTGACAGAAGCAATCTCTTTTGTATTTCAGGTGCTACCTGAGTCTGTAACCTCATTGTGAAACACCTCCCAGATTTAATTCATTGGAAATGTACTCAAGGATATTGTGATACTCAAATAGTCCCATATCTCTCAATCTGATAACCAAGGCTGTATAAGATACTCCGATATAAGCTGCCATTCTACGGATAACTGCTTTATCCTTTGAAGTAATGGTATTATCGCCATAGACCTTTATCGGATTTGACTGATTATATTTCGCCAAGGCATTTTCAATAATTCTTCTCGGCATAAGAAGCGAGGCTCCCATTGTATCTGCCTGCCACTCAACAGACGCAAACATCTGAGCCAGTTCCTCTTTGGAATAACTACGCTCACTGTCATACTCTGCATGAAAGCGTCCTTCACTCGGCATTGCATACATCTTGCTCAAGATATGATGTGACGCTTCGTGTGCCATTGTAAACCTGCGACGTCCCTGCTCCTTTTCAGCAAGAAGAAATTTATCAAGTACGATGGTATCTTTCGGGAAAACAAAGGGAATAATTTTTCCGTCCTGATGTACCAGCAGTGGTGTTGCTCCATCTGCCAGAAAACCAATCCTGCCTGCATCATCTTCTGCGAAAGAAGCGTATTCAATTCGTAACATAAGAAATTCTGTAATGAAATGTTCTATGTCGATGGATTGAATCACTAGATTGCTAAACTTATTAGCATAAGCTGTTATCAAGCCTTCGCTGATTTCTTCCAACTCGGCTCTTGACATATAAATACTCAAGTTGTGTCCACCTCCGACTCCACCTTATCCGGCGGTGCAACTCCTCCGGCAAAGTTCTGTTGTATTTCCGCACTATCCAAATTGATTAGATAGCGAATTCCTTCAAGTGTTCTCATTCGTCTGTCCTCTGCTATAGTTCTTTGATGATGTGACAAGCCACACCCTGAATGCAGCACTCATCTACAATGATGTCTTTCATCTTCTTATTTTCCGGGTGGAGAATGATTTTCTTATTCTCATCATCTCGGAAGTAGCGTTTCAATGTATTCTGATTATCCACAAGGGCAACTACTATATCGCCCTCATTGGCTTCTACCTGCTTTTTGACAACCACAAGGTCGCCGTCATCAATCCCTGCTTCAATCATAGACTGACCGCTTGCTCTTAATATAAAGAAATCTCCTTTGCCGAAAATAGCAGTAGGAAGTGATACATATTCTTCAATATTTTCTTCCTCATACTGAGGACTGCCACAAGGAATAGAACCTACAATCGGTGTCTGTGTCTGTTCGCCACTGTACTTACGGGTCACATTGGTACTAATCTCCTGCCCGTCGTACTCAATCATATTCTTCTCAGCCATCTCTACCAAGTATTTGTATGCTGTACCTCTGGCAATGCCAACCGCTTCAGCAATCTTTGTAGTCGATGGGGATTGTCTGTTTTGCAGGTAATAATCCTCAATATACTTTTTTATCTCACTCATAAGTTCAGGACTCTTGCTTCTCATACCTGCACCTCGCTTTCTTTTCTATCGGAAGCACTCTGCTTTCGATAGTTTTATTATACCTGATACGAAAATTTTTTCAAGTAGGTTTTTCGCAAAAGAAAAGAGGTGTCGCAATTTGCTAACACCTCTGCACCTTTTAACTCAATTTATTTCTTTTTAACTCAACAATGTTAAAAGTAAAGTTTTTGTTTTCATTGAAAATTACAGCCTATAAAGGCTTTTTTGTTCAATGAACTTTTATCCTGCAATTTGTGCAGACCGTCTGCACAATTAGATTGTTGCCTCACTGTGGCAACAATCTAAACAATATATAAATCTTCAATAACAGCCGTATAGATTTTGGATTCACGGAATCCAAAATCTCTAAGAACACTTTTACTATGTATTATCCTTCAGCCAATAACATTGATACAACATATCTGTCATTTTTATTCCATTGAAAATTTCCGCCCATAAAGGCTTTTTGTTCAATGCAATTTAAATTTGCAATTTGTGCAGACGGTCTGCACAAATTACTTTTTCATATCAATTCTACTTCTAATATCTTCTACGGCAGGTAATGCATTTTTCAAATCTAACGGTAAATCCGTGCATAAGTGATATTCACTGACACCAATCGGTTTTGACATATCTCTCAATGCATACTCTGCAATTGTTCTATTTTCATCTCTGCACAAAATAAGTCCCACTGATGGATTATCCTCTGGAGCTTTCACTAAATCGTCTAAAGCAGATAAATAAAAATTCATCTTTCCTGCCTGTTCTGGCTTAAACTCGCCAGTTTTAAGGTCTATTGCCACATAACATCTAAGCTTTGTGTTATAGAAAAGAAGGTCTATATAAAAATCTTTTCCCCCAACCTCAAGATGATACTGCTGTCCCATAAAGGCAAAACCAGTGCCTAATTCCATCAACAAAGAAGTAACATTTTTTACAAGTTCATTTTCTATATCTGTTTCCAACATTTCTTCCGTATAATCAATGAAATCAAACATATATGGGTCTTTCATTGTGCTTAATACCATATCCTTTTGTTCAGCCGGTAATCGTCTTTCAAAATTTGATATTTTATTAGCAACTGCCTGTCGCTCATATAATTGACTCTTAACTTGGGAAGTCAAATCATCAACCGACCACTTATGTTCTAAAGTTTTTTCCAGATACCATATATATTCTTCTCGATTTGACACTTTACTCATCAATATCTGATGATGACTCCAAGTAATTCTTCCCAATCCGTACTCGTCTACATCATCTTCCGTGAAAATCTGTGCAAATTTCTTCATATACTTTAAATTTCTGACAGAATAACCTTTTGCACTTGGAAATCTCATCTTCATATCCTTAGACAGATTTTCTACAAATTTATTTCCCCACTCAGAATTGCGGATAATAACATTTCCAATAAATATATTTGTTTTCATTATCTCATTATTTACACTGACAGAAGCTCTGCATTTAGCCTGATTGACATAATCATTTATTTCCTCTACTGCCTGCAAATATTGATTTGACGGTGTAAGCATATTGGCTCCTTCCTAATTGTGCAGACCGTCTGCACAATTTAAAAACATATCATTTTCATATTCATAATAATTGATTTTTCACACAAATTCTAAATCATTTACGAATCACTACTCACTCTCCTGCATATCCTCATCGGCTTTTGCAATCATCTGTCTGTACTGTTCTTTCACACTTTCCGGTGCAAGTATCTGTACTTTTCCATTAAAGCCAAATACCCAACCGAAAAAGGTAGGACTGGCTGATACCTCGGTCTGTACTCTGAAAGATGTCATATCATACGCAAGGGTTGTCACATCTTCTCCGAAACGGTCAACCATTGTTTTCATCAGACTGTTATCACACCGTAAATCCACAAGAACTTTCTCGCCTGAGAACATAAAGAAAACTTCCTTTGTGTAATTCTCAATATCAAAATCATCAGGCATAGGAATAATATCTTTATCCAATATCTCCGGCTTGGAAGCAATACGGTCTACCCTGAAATTGATAACCTTGCTTTTCTTCTCAGAATATCCAAGAACATAATAATAGTCCCCACACCAGAGAAGTTTATACGGACTGAGCTTATACACTTCGCCCTTATTCTTCAGAACCTTTTTCTTTAATCCAGTGTAATCATAATACTGAAAAGAAATTTGTTTGCCTGCATTGATGGCATCATTTATAGCGTCGATGATGTAATATATCTGCTCATTATCCGGCTTAATTCGATTGACCACATAGTTATTACGCTTCAGCTTTGCCACCTGCCCCGGACTGGTCATCGTATGTATCTTCTCAATCAAAGTTTCGCTTTTCTTCTTTGTAATAAACTTTGATGACTCTACTGCGTCTATCAGCAGTTTCAGTTCCGGCAATTCAAACTTGCGACTGGCTACAAAGTATTTGCTCTGAGTAGAATGGATAGTAACAATGTCCATTCCAAACTCCTGAAGTGCAGCAATATCCTTTGTAACCGTCGTTCTATGTGCAGATATTCCGTATTCATCATTCAATATATTGATTAACTGTGTTGTGGAAAGAGGATTTTCTTCATCGGTTCTTTCCATTAAAATTTTTTGTAAATATAAAATTCTCGGCTTTGTTTCCATAGCCTTCCTTTCCTAATTGTGCAGACCGTCTGCACAATTTAAAATCTATCATCGCATTGTCTTTTATTCCACACCCAATGCCTTATATACTGCATCTTCCGCACTGGAATAGAAAATCAGATTAAAGCAACCGATTAAATCCGATGGAACTGCTCCAATGTCTGCTGCTGATACGATAGGGAGCAAAACTTTCTTTGCCCCACTGTCCAAACATACCTGCAAGCTGTTTGCAAGTTCATCAACTTTGATAAGTGTTCCTGCAATACTGATTTCTCCAAGAACCGCAAGACTGCTTGCAACAGGTTTACCTAATGCCACTGAAGATAAAGCAATCAGTGTTGGCAATGCCAATTTGTCTGTCATACCAATGCCCTGCAAGTCTTGGTAATTGATGATATAATCCTTTGTCGTCGTACTGATAGAGCCACTGATACGGTTAGAATTGGCTTTCAGGAAATTAAATGCTGTGTTCGTTGCTTCTTTGCATTTTCCATCAGAACCAAGACCTGAACGCTCAAATTTTCCATTTCCCGGCATCATCTGAGATTCCAAACGGAATACACCAAGCATACCTGTTTTACCCTGAGCCACGGTATAGACTTGTCCCGGATTACACATTCCTTCCGGAATCAGTTTTCCACCGCCCTGCTCTGGTACGGACACATAGAATTCCTCAAATGTTTCATTATCAATGTATGAGAAATTAACATCATAGAACTCCATACCACCAAGTTTCTTTAACTGCTCTTTTACTCTACGACGCATCTCAAGAGAAATCTTTAAAACTTCTTCCAGTTCTTCTTTTGTATATTCTCCATCAGGATAAAGCAGCTTGATGAATCCACCGACCATCTTTCTGACTGCAATCGTATCACGCTGATTTAAGTTCTTTCCAAGGCGGAAATATTTATCAAGTGCATCGCCATACTGTTCTTTACGAAGTTCTCTGATAAACTCTGCAAGATAATCACTGATAAATCCATAATCATTTGTAAAATGCTGCGGTCTAAACTTCGGAATTTCCCACCCCGGAATATAGCAGTGCATACGGTCAAGGAATGCCGTATCTGTTCCCATTTCCGGTGGGAAAGGAGCAAACAGACTTGATGTTTTCAACAGCACATCAACACTCTGATTGATATTACCCACAAATACCATTGATGCAGACGCAGATTTTTCCTCTTTTCCACGAGCGAATGAACCGGAAGCCATATAGTCTTTCATTATCTGGATACCATCTTTATCTTTGAAATTGATACCTGCAACCTCATCAAAAGCAACACAATCCCACAAGCCGACAAGACCAACTGTCTTTCTTGCCATATTGTAGAACAGATTTGCTACTGTTGTCTGACCACCGGAAACAAGAATACTGTTCGGTGAGATTTCTTTATACAAATGAGATTTACCTGTACTTCTCGGTCCGAGTTCACACAAATTAAAATTATTTTCTACAAGCGGTAACATACGGGCAAGAAGCAGCCACTTTTCTCTTTCGGTCAGTGTATCAGGTTCCATACCAATAGAACGGAGCATTACGCTTATCCACTCATCTTTTGTAAACGCTTTTCTTCCTTGTTTCAGCTCATTGATGTCAACGTGTGGCATCTGAATCGGTGTCAATTTACGGATATGGATAGGAGAAGCATTCTTATCTTCCTCTATATATTCATATTCAAGTTGGACAATACACCAGATACCGCCACAAAGCAGGCGGTCAAATTTACTCGGATAATCTTCGCTAATCGGAATTGCTTTAATTCCAAGGTTAGAAAACTCTGCTTCATAAGTATCTTTTTTAATATTCAGATTGACCGTAATCTTATCAATGACTGTATGACTTCCCCTTTGACGGAGCAATGAAAGGATTTTCTGTGCTTCGTCTGGTCGTACATAATTGTCTGCCAGTATTCTTTTTACATTCGCCACACCTTCTTCAATGATGGACGGGTCATCAGAACTGCAATACTGTCCAAGTAAAAATTCAAGCACATAAACTGGAACATTCGCACCCTCCTTGATGGATTTCGTCAAATCCTTACGGACAATCTTTCCATCAAAATAAGTACGGAGCTTTCTGTTTATATCACTCATCTCAGAAAAATTGGTGGTTTCTTCAAAGCTAAATGATGTGCTATTCTCAGTTACAATATTTTCCTCTGTTTCTACTTCTTCTATGCTTCCTTCATCATCTGCAAAATCAGCATAGCCCTGAGCTATATCTTTTTCAATGTTATCCATAATAATCTAATCCTCCTCATCGCACTTATCGGCAAGCTGCTCGATGATATGCAACATATATTCTTTCGCTATGCTGTCTTTTCCTAAGAAGTTATACTTTTCATCAAGATAATTCTCAATCTGAATCAGGATAGAAAAAATATTATTGACAATTCCAATCGGTTCATCAGTTGCGTCCGTTCCATAGAGCTGTCCACCCATTGTAAAAATCACGAGCCAAAATGAACCCAATGGATTACCTGATGAGAACATTGTTTTATAAAACTGCCCCATCTCCGTATTGTTAGCAATCTCTCTTACATATTGTTCCGGTGTTACACCAGTATGTATGCCTGAAAGTCTGACGGCATCATTCATCATTCTCAGTTTCACGGACTTTGGCTGTTTTGTCATCATTACAACATCGCAGATACAATTCAAAATCTGAAGTTCCAAATACGGAAGCAATTCTTCTTTTGAAATATCGTTTGTAATGTTTGACCTGTCAATCAAATCCTCATAGAAAAACTTCATTTCTTCTAATCGGTCTTCTATTGGTATCACACCAAGCCAGTCCACTTCCTTAATGGAAATCTCACGCACTTGGTTAATCTGATAATTTACACTGTCAATAAAGTTCTGACAGATTGCATTGGAAATATTACTGTCAGGATTTCCAAGAATCGAAAACCGCATAATGATTGACGTCGTATAATCAATCATATCCTGCAAATCTTTCTGCGTTCCGGATTTGTATAATGCCCGAAAGAAGTTGACCCAAAAGCCACCTGCATAACTCTTACTTATAGATATGACATTTCGGAAATTGCCAACCTCTCCTCCGGTTCTCGCTGCACTTAAATATGCACTCTCCGAAAATGGAAAGCTCATATTATTGAAGTAAATCCTAATGATTTTACTCTGCTCTTTTGTCACTCTGCCCTGTCTTTCAATGACAAGAGCAAACGCATATAACGCAAGGTAGGTACTGCCCGAAGCTATCTCATTCGGAATATATCGGCGTGACGCCTTTGTTACAACCTTTGATACAATATTAAATGCCCGTTCGCTATCACTGGCTATCTTTTCATAACATTCCTGATAAAACTTCTGTGTTTTAATCAGTTTTTTCTCTTTCTCTCTGCTCATATCCCGAACAGTCATTGCAACTGCAAAGGCTAAGGCATCAGAAAAGCCCCATCTTCCCATAAGGCGATACCCCCTTTTCAGATATTACCCGAAGAATCCAAAATCATCGGCAAATGCAATATCCATAATAATCTCGTGACGAAGAACTTCTATATCATTCTTATCGTCATAAGCAACCAAGTAGTATTTCTGTGATTTATCGTATTTCTTGTTCTTAAAGTTAAAGCGGAGTCTGAACATACGCTTCGTCGTATCTTTATCTTTCTTATCTGCAATAACAATATTCTCATTAGAAATCTTCTCGTTACTATCAGAAATGAAATATACTCGGTAACTTGTTTCTTTCACAACATCACTTACCGGCTCTGTCTGAACAAAATCCAGTGTCGTGATAAGATTTGTAATCTTTGAAGTCAGGCTTACAAGAGCAATCTCTGCAAGACTTGTTTCCTTTTTGCCCTTATCTACTTTCACATCAATCATTGGTACAAGCATTTCCTGCGGAGAGCAGCCGCCATGAACATAGTTCTGTCCTGCTCCTGCCACCTTGAAGATATCTGAAGCAAGCGGGAACGATACAATACGTTCATCGACACTACCAAGTACCTTACCAACCGTTGTATGGCAAACACCGTCTGCCTTGATTTCTTCGGCAGATATGGTATAACGCTGTCCAACATTGTTTGATTTTGAAGCAGCTCCGGCAATCTTATCGGTTGCCTGAATTTTATCTCTCTTATAAATAAATCCGTGGTCTGCCGTCACAATAAAATGATAGGTATTTGCCTGCGATGCAATCCTCTTTATCAAAGTATAAATTTCTTCAATGGCTTCTTCACAAGCAGTAAACACTTCATTCTCAGAAGCCGCTTTATCTCCACGGGCATCTATCTGATTATGATAAATATACACAACGTCCTGTCCGGTAAAGATAGAACGAAGGTCTGCCTGCTTCATTGTTTTCATTAAATCGAACTGAACACACTTACTGCTTATTTTATACTCTTTCAGAATAGCTTCCCTCTGCTCCGTGGAACTGCATGCTTTTCCGTCAACCAGTACATCATAAGACGTGCTGTACTCAATCGTCTTATGCGGAAGTAATGAAGCCATACCTAAAGGTGTATAAGATGGAAGAACGCCTTGCATTGCTCCGATAGAAGCATTACACTTCTCATCTGCCTGCATTTTTTCAAACAGCGTATGTGCAACCTCATAACGGAGTGCATCGGATATAATAACTACTACTCTATCCTTTGAGTAATTGATGTGCCTTGCAAAGAAATCCCTCTGCAACGTAAGTCCTGTTTCTCCATCTGCGTCTGCAAGCTCATTGTTCCAGTTCACTGTTATCCGGTTCAGATACTCATTGGTATAAATATTCTCAACCAGTTCCCTGATTTTTTCAAACTGCGTAGTATCTTCCAATTTATCAAAGTAAAAATAGAAGTATCTATAATAACGGTCAATCTTATAGGTTGTCTCCGTATATTCCTTAACCAAGTTTTTGATACCACTGACTGGCTGATACTTACCTTCAGCAATCATATCAAAGGCATTTTGAAGAATGAAATACTCGCTGCGGAAGTTCTTTCCAAAATGTTGCTTCCTGCGTTCTACGCAAAGTTCCGGAATCGTCTTTCCATTCAACTTTGCTCCTATATCCTCATTCTCAAGTCTGCCGATAATCCAACTAATCAGAAGCTCATCAACACCTGCAAAGATATTACAATCCACAAGTGTTTCCACTTCCATCTTCTCAAGATAATTCTTAGCGTTGATTGCATTATAGATAATTTCTGAAATCTCATCAAAACGTGTACCATACAGATAACTGTTCATCAGGTTATCCATAAATGCAATGATATTACCGAATTTATAAGAAATAAATGGTTTCCAAGCCTGCGGCATATCCGTATGAATACTCTTAGCCGCATAAGTAACAAACATCGTGATAACGAGTTTTTCAAGTGTTGGCTTCGGGTCATTATATCCAAATGCCACATCTGCCTGTTGCCAGAATGCAGAAAGCAAATCATACTTTTCAAACTCAGCCAGATATTTGTTATCCTGCAATCCATCATCTGTCAAAATTGAACGCAACACTTCTTCAAAAGAAGCGGTCTTATCCTTGCAAAGCACGCTCATCAAGGCAACTTCTATCGTACTTCTGTTGAAATTTTCTATTTCCAAATCATAGAATTTCTGCGTTCTGTCTTTATTCGCAAAGAATTTAATATAATGCTGAATGACAGGCTTGTACCGTTCATCAATTCCTAAATCAAGCGTAAGCAAAGAAGCACGGTCGGCAAAAAATTCTTTGGAATATCGGATTGTATCTGCAAGATGATTGTCCCTTATATTCGGTTTCGCAAACGGAGCGTATACAAGGTAATTGGTTGTCGTATCCTCTCGTTCCAAGAAGTATTTAATATAGAACTGGTTGTCCGGCTCAAGATGCAGAACCTTCGCATTTTCCAGTTCTATGCTGTCAATATCCTCCTGAAACTCCGCATTGGCATCATACCAAAATACAAGTTTACGGACATCACTTGCAAACTCACTATTTAGTTTGTCTGTAATCTGTTTTAAGTTTAGTTCTGCCATAATCCACCGTTTCTGCCAATGTTCATTATCATTGGCTACTAAATTTCTGTAACATTAAGGTAACGATACATAGAATACAATTCATCAATCAATGTATCGTACATCTTTTTATATTCTGTAAAATCTGAAAGACCAAAAGCCGAAACTATATTTGCTTCGTACTCATCTATTTCTTTTTGTGGTATTAAATGTGCAAAACATACTCTCAAATCATTTAAATAAAATAATGGTGCGACAATTTTTCTTGCTGCACCTTCTCCAGATTTTTCAGCTATAATAGTTTGTAATAGTTTTCTTGTTTTTAAGTCTTTAATATTTTTCGGAACATGTGCAACTATTTTCATACATAGTTTTCGCAATTCCTCACAATCAATTCCCTCATTAAGCACACCATCAAGTGTGATAATATTCTCCTTGACCTCTCTTTTGGAATAATTTATCGGCTTCTGTAAGTCATCGCCTTTTTGCTCAACTTCTTCTTCAAGATGAAACAGCTCTACATCATATTTTTCTTTCATCTTTTTGAAAAAAGCATTTCTTAACGAGACTATTCTTTTTTCCATTATTGGCTCACTAAAAATACAATTCATTTGCCCACGAAACAACTCGGTATCTACGATGCAATGGTCAGATTTTTCATTATATGATTTCAGCCAATATATTGCAGGGTCATCTGGTTCAATTTGGTCTAAATCTCCTAAAAACAGAATAACTTTATTGTTCTTATTTATACCAAAAACAATTTTCCATTCATATTGCCAACCATCTGTTCCTTTCTTTGCGATTGCACCATAACTTTCCGAAAAGAAGTCTAATTCATAGTCTTCATCAGTGAAAAAATTATTCAAAACATTTCTTTTAAAGAATACTGGACACGAAAACCCTTTTGGATGTGTCGGGTCTAAATCCACGCCTATTCCCGGAATACACATATCTCTTGAGTCATAAATAAAATCTGCCTTTTCTGCATATTCATAGCGAATGTTTGCTTTCATTGTTAATTTGCAAAGTGAATGACCATTTTTTACCATTTCAAAATATGTAGTATATATTTCCTGTGGAATATCTGGACATAAATGTTTCTTTCCACATTTTTCACAAACCATAACCGGACATTCATTTATTTGAATTTCATACTCGCCAATGCTGACATTGATATTTTCTAAATGCATCTCAAAATATGCACCGCAAGAACACTGCGTATTATACAAACCATAATTGGTATTATAAGTATCCTCAAATTCTTCAATATTCGAATATGTAATTTTCATGCAACACCTTACCCTTTTATATATTTTTTATTCAGATGCAAGAAAGTTTTTAAGTGATACCTTATCTTTTACTTTCCATGCCACCAATCCATTTGTACTTCTTCCAGTAACAAATTGAGCAGCCGTTGAAGCACTTGTAAATTCGCAATCTTTTACAACTACTCCCGCTTGATTTACATATTCTTTATCTTCTCGATATTTTTTTGCTGTTTTACCACCACGAATATGTTCAGCAAAATCAAGTTGGATTTTGGAGCCTTTCTTTACGGTAATGATTCCATCTTTGTATTCTGCTTCTGCATCATATAATCCCTGTTTCGATTTAAGATAAATTTCCATCATCTTTCCTCCTTATAATTTGTACAATATCTGCATTTTTTCTGCCTCTTTTGATGTTTGCACTTTATCATAATTAACTTTCACACCATCATCAAGGTCAATGTCGATACGAGAAAGAGCCAAGTGTGCAACTTTAGCGTCATAGTCTTTTGTTTCCTTAATCTGCTTTTGGAGTTTTTCCTTACGCTTTGTAGCGTTGGAGATTTCCTTATTATCACTGCCGTTGTCGATGATTTCCTGCATACGCTCTATCTCTTTTTCATATACACGCTGCATACGGTGCAGATACTCAACACGCATATTACCTGTTGTATCTGCGTTCCAGCGGTGCATGTAAACAAGAGCCTTAAAACCATTCTGCTTGCCACTGTCAAAGAGCCAGTAAATCGGGCGTTTCTGATAAGTTTTAATGTGGTCTTTGATAAAATCGCTGAGGAAGTAATTTCTGATTACTTCACGGCTTGTCTTCCCTTTGTTTCCAAGAGCATTTGCAATGAAGTCAAGGTTTTCTTCAAGCGTATCTTCGCCATAAACTTTTTTCAACCAAGCACAGAATAAGCCGACAATATCATCTTCAAAATATTCTTCATCAGTAATCGGAATACAGTTATCCTCGTCAGGAATGAATGTGCTATATTTGCTATTATCCCATTCGCCACCGGCATAGGCAACACCATCAACATCAAGGGAATAACGACCGAACATACAACCGACAGCATAAGAAATCAAGCTCTTGATGTCTCTCTGCAAATCTGCTTTGCGTACGGTAACATCTTTATCTTCCACATCGGGAGTAAGTTCGTCCTGCAATCCGTAAATGTCAATAAAAATACGATTGAGTTCCTCTTCGTTAGCTTTGAGTTGATTGAAGCGATTGTCACATTCCTTTGACCAAACTTCAAAAGCTGATGCGACAGTATCTGCATCGTAGCAAAGCAGTGGATGTTTCTTGAAGTCCCAAGAGATTTCATATGAATCCCAATCTTTTTTAGATACACCAATAGCCTTTTCTGTGTTTTCTACAATATTGTTTTCATTCAACACTAAGACTGGCAATTTGGCAATATCTCCCTGATTATAGTTTAAACTTTCATTAAAGAGTCCTAAATATAATTTACATAATTTTGAATTTAAAAAACCAATAATGTACTTTAATCTTTTACTTTCTGTGTATATTGCCATCCCCGCATTTGAAAACAAAAAACCTTCTGGAAAATATCTTACCGAAAACGAAGAACTTGAAATAGCAGACCAAGTACCTCCCTCTTGAAAATAAAACTGTTGATTTTGTGGTCTTGAACGCTGTTTTCCTCTACTATCAGTAAATTCTTTAACTTCAATTCCATCCATATACCAATTTACAACATCTTCATTATTGCCATACCATTTTCTAAAACTTCCACCATTACAATATGGGAACCACTTTCCTCTACGTTCTTTGTCATCTTTTCCACTTGTTAAATTTAATTTGTTTAATGAACATTCAAACCATTTTCTTACAAAACGATTCACATCGCCTGTAATTAAACCTTGTCGTGGATTTGCAATATTTGAAAGAATATCGCATTTCCCAAAAACCATTGTTTGAGTTTTTTTTGCCCAATACGCAATAGGTGAGCCGGGTATTTTTGAGAAGTTTGATTGGTCGACAGTGTAGCGATTAGTGCCGGCAAGAAACATATCTTCTTTTCCTTGCTGTGTATTCGGCTCAATCAACCTGCAATATATGCTTTTATATTTTTTTACGCTACTGTTTCTGCGTACAAAGGCTGTTGTTTGCACAACCTCGCCGCCGATTTCTTCAAAGGCTCTTGCACCGAGATGTACCATATTAACAGCGTCATTCAGTAGCATTTTTTCACGCAATTTTTCATATGATGACAAAAACATCCAAGAGTGCATAGTTATCATTGCCTGATAGCCGTTTATTTTAAGCATTTGCTTGCAGCGTTCAATAAATACAGCAAACAAATCCGTTTTACTGTCTGGATAATTCTTTTTTACATACTCATTCAGTTTCGCATCGGCATTACTTACTGGCATATACGGCGGATTGGTTACTGCTACATCATACTTTTGTACAAGCATTATTGCCTGCTTCAGTATAGGCTTAACAATTGCAATAGCTTCATTGCAATTTGTCTGATGTATTAAATCTCCATCAAATTTATGCGTTTCAAGATAGTCGATTTGATTTTGAATATTTTGCAAATCTTCTTCCGATAATGAAATATTCAAAACGCTGCCATATTCACTCGCATACTTAAATTCTGTTATAAGCTGTTGAGTAATAGCTTTGTAATCGTCCATTTTGTCAAGTGCATACTCGGATAAATTATTACTGCTTTGAATATAGCAGAGATTAGGTTCTATTCCCGAAGTTAGTATTCTGCGGTTATACTGACGGGCTTTCATTATAATTGCAAAATATGCAAGTTGGTACGCACGCTTATCTATATCAATCCCAAAAATATTATTTTTTAATATACTGCGGGCAGCGTCTCTTTGAGTGTATCCACAACTTTCATATATCTGCATCAGAACATCAAACGCATACACAAGGATATGTCCGCTGCCCATACAAGGATCAATGATTTTAATTTCTTCAGGTTTAAGATTTTTGCATTCATTACGAAATGCTTCAAGCTGTGCTTTTACACTATCTTCTTGCTCAGCTTCGTCAAGATAATAAATCCACTTGGATTTATCGAAGTCAGAATGTCCCTCAAGCCACAATCTGCCAAGAGAGTTTTCGACCATATAACGAACAATCCAATCAGGTGTAAACAACTGTGTTGCGGCAGGAATATCATCTTTAGATATTTTCTTATTCTTTGGTCTTGCAAACACTGTCGCTTTTGGCTCAATATTATAATACTGATACATCCAACCGATAATCTCAACCTGTCCTTCTTCTTCAACATTGAAATCATCTTCATCTATATCGTGAACAAGATGATATACTATTCCGTCTGTATCCGTAAAGGAAATTGTCAGTAATAATTCCGAATAATCATCTGTCTTTTCAAACAGTTCAGGCAGAATATCGTGAAGTTTATTACACTGCTTAATGAAAAGTATGCGGAACAACTCATCTAATTTATTATCGTCTTTCAGTTGGATTATTTTATCCTGTTCAGATGATGTAAATTCCAAATCGGTATCAAATGGTGCCGTTACCAAATCAGGCTCTTTTTTTGCTTTATTTTCAGAAGAAAGCACACGAACACCGGAAGGCAAATAATCATTGACTTCCATAAAACGAATCGCAATTAGACGATTGAACCAAGTATATGCAACTTCTTCAACCAGATATCTAAATGCTTCTTTATAATCCTTGGTATCTTTTTCTTTCTGATTTATTGCCTTGACCAAAGCATCACGCTGTGAAATCTCTTTGCCGGAAACTTCTGCATAGTCTTTTGTACCAATATCAAAAAACTGCAAATCGTTTGTTGACTGAGGTAACTCATCTGTAATTCCATCTTCCGTGATACCAATCATACTTGCCTTATATATGATATCTGATATAAGTTTTTCCCTTGCCCATACAGAAAAATTTTTTATTGCTGTTTTATTCATCTTGCTTTCTCCATCTCTTATCTAATAAAGTTTTCAAGCTGTTGCAGTAACATGCCCCAATCTGCTCCGGTAACTGCTCCAGCAGCAAGCGTTACTGCAAGTTCCTTAGAAAAATCACTTGCAAACTTTTTAATACCTACAAGAGCTTTTCCTATACGGTTCTTTTTCGGATTATCAGTTTTCAACTGTTCCTGAACCATTTCTAAATCATCTTTTACATTCTCAATTTCTTCTGCATCAACACCCTGTATCTCAGGCAATGAAGCAAGTAATTTGTCAATTAACTCAAGCATAAGACTTGTGTCATTTGTAGTGTTATAAGTATTTATCACGCCACTGTTCTGCTGACTCGCAGAGCCATTAACAGTTTCAATATTCTGAATATAAGTATTTCCGCCCATAGCCTTTTCCTCCTCGTCAAGAACAATCATTTCCATTGAAAGTTGGTCGTTGATAAAATCTATAAGCGGCTTAAATGCCATATCAAGAAAATTTTGTATAATTGTATTTATTTTTTTATCAGACCAATAATAATTCATTGCCTGACTTCTGACATTAACTGTATTTTCGTTATTTATAAAATTCAAATAATCATACTGTGCCTTTATATGGCAGGCTTCATCCACTGGCGGAGTATAATCAGCCCAATCATCAGAGCCAATATCATAACATTCTTTGAAATCATAATCGACACCTGATATTTTATCCTGAATGATTCCGAATATTAACTCGTTTCCATCTATAAATTTGAGGAATCGAGAAAGATTTATATCTGCTGTGTCGTCTGTACTATTAAGCAAATTGCTTGATAATCTACGAAATTCTAAACTCAGTTTTCTTAATCCTAATCTGTTCATATATCCACCCCACAATACGGACAAAATACCTTCGCTGCTCCTGCACAATAAAGTACCTTTACTCTGCGACCACAGCAAGAACACTTAAACTCTGTTTCTGTGGTATCCTTATCCTTTAATTCTTTCGTTGCAACCTTTTTCAATGGCTTATAATCCATTTTTATCTTTATCAAGCCTTTAGAACGATTAAGCGACCTTTGCATTTTCTTAAAGGTCTTGTTCAATTCTTCTACCATATAGTTATAAGCGATTGCCTGTGCCTGCTCAATTACCTCTGCTGATAGAAATTCATTCTTTTCTTTCGCCAGACCGCAGTAAGGGCAAAACAGTTCTTCAAAGGGCTCATCGTCATTTTGATATTCTCCGGCTTGCAACTTAAATTCTGAATTGCAGTATGGGCATTCGAAAGTCACATATCCTTCGCTATCTCCCTGAATAGATATTGTAAAATTTTCTGTTGACAAGGCTTACACCTCCCAATCTCTTAGAACTCAATATTGATAATCGTATCTTCTTCCAACGTATTCATCAGTTTCTTCTCAAGTTCTGCAATATACTTCTTAACATCTGCTTCATTCTCAAGCTGCCAAGTTGTCGCATTGTTGATAGATTTAATGCTGACCGTTTTCTTTCTCTTTACCTTTGGAGCAGGTGTAGCCGGAGCAATCGTTTCTCCGCCATAGTTTCCGGTTTCTGCAACATGGGCAGGCTGTTCTGCTGCAATGATTTTCGCTTCTTCTTTTTCAATCTCATTTAAGCAGCGGACTTTGAGTGCGTCTGCTTCCACTTTGATATTTTGCAGTGTAGCCACATTATTACAGCTCATTGCCTTGTCACTGATTTCTCTGAACAAATTTACATACTTATCCGCCAGTTTATCGTGGCATTTCTTGTCTTGCAGTTCTTCAAAAACACGCTGTCTTGCTTCTTGAATAGCATTATCTATTGGTTTCTGCATTTCGTTAAGAAGTTTGCTGTAAAGATTGATAAACGTATCCAGTAACTCCGGTAATTTAAAAATTTCTGAATAAGGAACAGATTTCTTCAAAATAGACTTGATGTCCGCAACAACTGCTTCAATCTCACTATTTACAATGAATGTCTTACTGTCATCATAAATCTTCATCAGCTTCAGAGCTTTATCAAATATGCCCTTCTGTTCTCCTGCAAAGAACTTCTTAACGGGCTCATAATCCTCAGCAAAATCGAGGAAATCGTCTTTCTTATGGTCGATGCCTGCAAAGAACTCATTGGAATATTTCATTTGCAGAACATCAGCCATCAGCTTTTTACCGGAAGCAATAAGCTGTTTGCCCGGATATGCAGGCTGTGTCGCATAGTGAATATCCAATTTTTCAAGGTCATTCTTCAGATTTGATGCGTAACCAAGAAAACTTCTCATAATCGCATCGTCATCATCACTTGCCGAAGTAACATTAAACAGTTCTTTCATTACTGTACGGACAGATTTCTTCTGTTTTTCATTCGCTTTTACACGCTTTTCGGTCATCAGTTTTTCATTGAACTCTTTGCGTGTCAGATAACGGATAATTTCTTCCGGAGTCTTTGAAAGCAATGTAACTGCATCGTTATTAACGAACATTGCAATTTCGCCATCTTTGAACAACTTAGCAACAAGCCACTGCACATCGGCTTCTACAAATCCATACGGAGCTTTCAAGAAGCGTTCCAGAATGGACTTCATAGAGGTTTTCATGTGACGCTGTGTGTTCAAAGCAATATAGTCATTAACATCGTGAAGAGCTAATTCATTCTTAGCGGTATTTGTACCAGCAAGAGTAAGCTGCTGTCCATTATTCTTAAACAGTGTGCGTATATCCGACTCGCTCATTGCCGTATCAATATAAGACAACTTATGATAAACAGTTGAAACCAGCTTGCCGAGTGCTTCATTTATCTTGGATGCAATTTCCTTTGCTCCGCTCTGAATTTTATCGCCATTCACATAGATTTCTGCATTCTTTAAACTTTCTGAAAGGAACAACTTTGCAGCACCGTTTCTCTCACGCATTTCCACTTTCTTGGCTTCCTTAATGCTTTCAAACTGTGTAACTGTATTTGTAGCATCAAAGCGGATAAATTTTTCTATCTGCAAAGCAGAACGGATTTCATCAAGAAACGTTCTGTCATCAGGCAATACTACAAGCACACAGCTTGACTGACCGGACAGAATTCTCATTGTCGTTTCATCTGCTCGCTCATCACTGTTCGGAGTAAGGATTTTCAATGTTATATCATTATTCTGATTTGCCTTATACGGCTTATCATCAACAACCTGATTAAAAGCAAACGCATATCTTCCGTTGAATGCCGGATAGCGATATTTCTTTTCATCGTAAAGACCATCAAAAATCATCTCGGATACCTTTGCAATAACTTCTCCGGAATCTACATTCTGTGATTCAATCGCCCTGTTAATTTCCTGCTCCTCATCTGTCAGGAATACATAAATATCCCCGTTCTTCTGAACCAAAGTCTGGCGAACAAGACGTTTCAGTGCATCTTCTACCTGCTGTGCAAGAGCCATACGGTCATCATTTACATTGGATACCATAAGACTTGTGATATTCTCAATATTTGCTTTGATTTCCTTGACGTACTTAATCATAAAGAGTGTTTTCAGTACATTAACATCAAAGCATTCTTTTTCATGGTTCGGATTCAGATAGTCATTATCTAAGGCACGGGAAATAACACCCTTGTGAGAATGGTCAAGGAATTGCTCAAGGGCGTCATAGAACATATTAAATGGCACAATCGTTCCCGGTTCATCGTTCATAACCTTTACGGCAGATTCTTTGAACAACGCAAGCATAGAACGCTCGCCTTCTGCCAGATGCTTACCAGATGCACCGTGAGTACGAATGGAAGTCAGAACACTTCCAAGTAAATTAAACTGATATGGAATAAACGGATAGATGTCCGCAAAATTTTCTCTGCCTGAATATAATTTCTTTTCAACACCATCATTGAACAAAATCAGGTTCTTAATGACTGTCGCCTTATCATCATAAAGCAGTGTAAGTGTCTGTTTTCCCGCTTCGTTCTTTTCAAGGATTCTCTTTTTGATAACCTCATCTACATTGGCAGATGAAAGAGAAAGTCTGGTATCAAAACGTCCCTGAATTTTCGAGAAGTCATTTCCTTTTGTTTTTGTAATCGAATCAATATCCTGCTGACTTGTTACAATAATCCAAGCCTTGCCGCCACAGGCAGTACCCAAATCTTCTGTTACGGTTTGAAGGTTCAGCATAAGTTTAGAATCGTCGCCTATGTACTGTCCAATCTCATCAATCAGGAATACGATATGATGATTGCTCTCTTTTTTATCAAGGTATTTTTTAACAAGTCTGGCGAAATCCTCAACCTTATATGTATATTCTCCGGTAGCTTTCTCACACCAGTTTCTACCGGCTTCTATGCTCATAAATCCAATCTCATCAAGGACTTCTACCACATCGTCCTGAATGAAATCAAAATCGCTGCGTGATTCCTCCCAAGCAGAACCAAAGCTATCTTCAAATTTTTCTTTGAATAAATTGTACTTTCCTTCTTCTGTCAATTTGCGTTCCAAATCTGCAAGGAACGGATTAGAGCCACTAAATCCCTGCATTTCATTGAACACATTCTGCAATACGGAAACAATGGCAACCTTAGACTGCTTACCATTCACTTCACTTTTAGAGTCAATATTAAAAAGGACAACATCCGTCGGAATCGTACCTGCCAGTTTCATATCTGCAAGTACCATCTGGTCAGAAATTTTATTATCATCTACGAAGTAATCAATCGCTTTCTTACCGCCAACTTCTTTATTTTCAAGGAGATAGGATAAAATCTTCAGGAAGTGAGATTTACCACTTCCAAAGAAGCCGGAAATCCACACGCCCATCTTGTCTGTATTTCCGGTAATTCCTCTCTTATAGCTCGCAAAGAAATCAGAAAAATGCTTCTGAAGTTCTCTTGTCACTACATATTCTTCAAGCTCCTGCTTAATATTTGCATCGTCATCCTGTCCAACTTTGATTACGCCTTTAATATCTCTGTCAATAGGCTTTGAAAACATATTCTTGATAATCATATTTCCTCTCCTCTTAATCCACGAGCTTGAATGCTCTGTAATAGTTATCGTCCTTTATCTCTCCAAACAACACCAGTTCCTGACCGTCATAATTGCCCGGATAAAACAGCACTACCGGAACATTATCTATAACCTGATGTAAATTATTCAGTACTGTATGTGAACGCAATATCGGATAGCACTTTCCAATACCAGTAATAAACACAACCGCTTTCTCAGGCGTGTTATCTCTGATATGATTCACTATCAGACTGTCTGATGATGTTATCCTCAACATATTGCTGATGGATTTTGATACTCTCTCAAAGCCTTTTGTCTTTTCAAACTGATAACACTTTTCTAAATATCCTTTTTTGATAAGAATATCAATCATAATGTTGTAAAGGTCAAACACTACAACTTTGAAATCATCATCTGAGTTTTCACTTTTTTTCTTGATGTATTCTATCCTCTCACGGATATACAATTCCTTTTCAGCCGGATAATCAAAGATATAGTATCCGACTTCATTACCTAACCCTTTGTTCTCTCTAAACGAGGGTTTTTGTATCATTTCTTCTGCTTTATCTAATCGTTCGTCAAGCGACATCATTTAGTCCACCCCCGTAATTGCTTTTATAATTACACTCTCTCCACACGCTTCAAGATAACGTTCTAAAGCAATATCAAGAATTGGTGGCGTTATTGTTTTCTTCTTATCAACAACCGTTAAAAGATTCGCATCTGTCAAATAGTTAAAATATATCGAGCGAAGCCTGCGTTTTGTACCATCCGTCCAAGCTGCGATATCTTCACTTTGAATTTCTTTATTCTTGAAAAAAATATTTACATCTGCGTCTTCGATTACTGGAATACCAAATATATTTTTTTCACGGTACACTTCAAACATAAATTCAAAGAACAATCGGTCTGACCTGAGAATGGCAATCAAATTGATTACCTTTTGGGTTGCCAAGTCAGAAGTACAAAACAAGTCAATCAGTGTCTTATCCAATCTTTTGGCTCTATTCCAAATGTATCCATATATCCTTTTGGCTCGATACTCTTTTGCCGCACCAAAAAGATTTTCTTCTATACACATTTTTTTAATTTCTTCTTCGGACTTTCCATCATCAATCAGTTTGATGACTTTCTTCATTTCAACAAACCAGAATGATTGGGAAATCAATCCTGCACTATATGTTTCTTCTACCATCTAATTCACCCTTTTGGTGGACATTAAATCTTTTAATATCCAGTTTTATTTTTTGACTGGAAGCAATGTTCCTTCTATTCATCTAATATAACTTCACATATATCTCCAATATCGCAATGGAACACTTTACAAATTCTCATAAGGACATCGAGAGATACTGTTTCGTTCTTATTCAACTTCGTCGCAACAGATGATGAAATTTCTGCTGCACGCATTAAATCCTGTCTTTTCATCTGATTATCAATCATAAGTTTTTGAAGTTTATTATAGCTTATTCTCATCTGTAACTCTCCTTTGTATTCTCCGCTTCTTCTGGTTACAGTTACTCGATTAACATCATACCATAAATAATCTATTTTTTCAAGATACGGACGTTTATTCGCAACTCGTCATTGATTAGGTGTCATTTTTTACTAACACCTAACAGCAAAGTGATTCAAAGTAAAAATAGTGTGTAAACACACTCTCAACTCCCCTGCCCCTCATTCATGAGGGGTGGGTTTTTCTTTGTTCATTTTTATTGTAAAATTATTGCATGAGCAATATATTACAAAACATTTTTATTGATTATTATGAGCATATCCTTTACGAACTTCATCCTCGTCAAACTGAGATTGAAAATATCTCCAAGATGATTCATTGTGGTGATCCTTCTTATGGCGGTGCTTTCTTTGCATGCCCTGATTGTGGTGAATTGAAATTCGTTCCTTTCCGCTGTAAGTCTCGTTTTTGTCCTTCCTGCGGAAACATGTATAATCAAAAACGTTCTTTTCACATGTCTTGTAAACTGGTCAACTGTGTTCATCGACATTGTGTCTTTACTATTCCTGAAGAACTGCGTATTTATTTCCTTAATGACAGATCTCTTTTAAATTGTCTCTTTCATTCTGTCAGAGATGTTGTTCTTCGTATGTTTCACAATCAAAACAAAGCTGAACTTTTCACCCCTGGATTTATTCTGGTTCTTCATACTTTCGGGCGTGACTTGAAATGGAATCCTCACATTCATGCTCTTATCTCTGAAGGTGGTGCTGGTAATCATACTGTCTGGCGTCCTTGCACACACTTTGATTTCCGTTTCCTTCGCAATTCCTTCCGAAAAGTTCTTCTCGACCAGTTAACTAATAAGATTGGTAAATCTTTTTGTAAAGTTAAAAACGAAATGTATAGCAAACATGCCGAAGGATTCTATGTTCGTGCCAAGCCTAATCATTGTAAACCTGATGTTACTATTAAATACATCAGCAGATATCTTGGCAGACCTGTAATTGCAACTTCTCGTATTGATGCGTATGACGGGGATAATGTTACTTTTCATTACACCAGACACGAAGATAATCAGACTATCACCGAATGTATCCCTGCACTTGATTTCATAAAAAGACTAATTGTACATATCCCAGAAAAACACTTCAAAATGCTTCGTTATTATGGTATCTATGCTAAACACCATAAACAGGAATCAAAACTTCACAAATGTATTTCATCTGAAAAGCACAGATACCTTTGTAAGTTTTATAACTGGCAGAACATGATTCTTCTGACTTTTGGATATGACCCTCTCAAATGTCCTAAATGTGGCAAATCCATGTTTGCGTTTGAAGTTTATTACAAAAAAACTGCACTATTTGAACAATACCGAAAGGTCATGGGATATGGATGAAGCCATACTCATAATATTTTCTCAATCGTCAAATAGTGCAGACCACACAAAACAAAAAATTTCATAATCAAAGTCATCGCGAAGTTAGAACCCAACCTTCGCTCTTTTGTTATGCCATTTTTTATTCATCATTCATTATACCCTATATTTTCAGATTTGAGAACTTTCCTATAAAGCAAAAAAAGAAAGCTCGTCGATTAGGACGAACTTCTGTGTTTTATGGAAGTATTTGCTTTGATTGCTTCACAAGTGTATCTATGACTTCATAAATTCTGTTTCTATCTTCAGGAACAAGTTTTTCAAGCTTCTCATTCAGCATTGAGTTCTTGACTGTATATCCCGTTTCCAGAACATCTGTAAGAACCATATCCGATGATACACCTAAAGCATTTACTATCTTTATGAAAGTTTCGAGTGACGGAATTTTCTCTCCACGCTCAACCATACCAATATAATTTGTTGTCAAATCTGTTTTCTCAGCCAAATCTTCTTGGCGTAATTTCCTCGCAAGTCGGAACTTTCTTATATTCTTGCCGATTGTATCGAGCTTCATCACATCACCTCCCTTAGTGTGTTTTCATAACTAATAGTATAGGTTAAGTCGTTTTCAAATCACACGCACCCAAAGGAAGTCAAACCAACTATTAGTGATGATTCCCAACTATTTTTATGTTATACTATAAAAGTAGTAATTCACGATTGTTAATGGCGAAAAACAAATCACAACCCAAGAGCCAAGTTAAACAATCTCCAAAAAAACTTAGGGGTAATAAGGAATGGAAGAAAGAAAAATAATATTCAGTAAGCGTTTCAAGAAATATAAGTTCATGAATTCTGATACAGAATCCAAAGACGATGCTGATTACGATGCCGCTATTTCACAAGTCTGTGATTTCTTTGAATATATGCGAAAGAACCGCAAAAGTGTTCCTGATGAAGAAAGAATCGCCAATAAAGATAAGTTCATTAAAACCGTAGAAGAATTATCTAACACCTATAAAATTGATGTAGATTTAGAAGAATTTAGCGAAGGTTATGTAGCACACATCTATCTTGATTACGGTTGCTACAACGGATATATTAAGAAGCTGCTAGCAATGTTGTTTATCCTTGCCGATGATATTTCCTTTTTAGATGGCAAAAAAGAAGATGCTGATATGCTTTTCAGCTTCACTTATCACACACACCATATTTTCCTGAATAACAGAGAAACAACCGATTTCTCATAATGTACCCGATGGCTACTCAACTGAGCAGCCATCTTTTCAATTTTCCATACACCGTCTGGAATTTTTAATATGCCGGAATACCGTATCCATAGATATTGCTGCTTCCGACTGTGTACTGTCTTTGCTTGCAGGCATCGCCTGAGTTGCCCTCTACGGTATAAACTGTGCCATTCTCACACTTCTCTACGATACCAACGTGGTCTGTTGTACCGTCGCCCTCCCAATCGAAGAAGATAATATCTCCCGTCTTTGGTTCATAAGTGCGGCTTTGCCATTTCCCGTTTGACTTAAACCAGTTTGCACCGTCCACGCAACCTGCAAATTTAGGAACAAGTCCGCTTTCAATATATCCGCATTGGTCAGCACACCAAGATACGAAGCAGGCACACCATTCCACTCGGCTGTCAAAACCGTACCAACTCCAGTAAGGTTGTCCGCCCTGATTGCCTAACTGTGTCAAGGCAACCTCAACAATCGCCTGATTACCTCCGGCAGTAAAGGCTCGCCCATACGGATAGTACCTCAGAACGTGAGCGACATACTGCGTATCTCCATAACTGCTCCACCCAAGTCTGGAAGCCTGCATTGTCGAAAATTCTACTGCATTGGCATAGGAATATCCACCATAATTTGTTTTTGCCCAAGAAATATACCCATTACCGAAGTTGTAGCCTTGCAGGGCAAGTTTAATATGCTCCATATCAATCGGACTTTCCACCTCTGCCGAGGTAAGAGCCGCTTTCAATTCCTGAACACCACACTGGATAGAATATTCAGGGTCTTTAATTCCATTGGGTTCATGCGGATACTTTGTATTGAAACTGCCCTCTGCTGCCTGCATAGGGTCAAGTCCCCTGCCACCGCTTTCCTGCATCATTACCGCCTTGATAAGTTCTACATACTCAGGAATGCCGTACTCTTTGGCATATTTCTGTATGATAGGTTCATAGGCTTCTACCTCTGCACTTACCGGAGTATAGGAATTACTGTCACTCCCTCCTCCAAACATTGCTACGGCAGCACCAAACAACACGACAATCATAATAATCAGCACCGCTATCCAACCGCCTGCTGCGATTGCTGCTACAAGTGCTTTTGTCCCTGCAATAATCGCTTTGACTGTCGCAACAGTAGCTTTCGCTGTCGCTTTGACGGTATCTGCTGTGGCTTTCGCCGCTTTCTTTGCCGTCTGAGCTGCTTTCTGTGTTGCTTTGGCTGTTGTTTTTGCTGTTTTCTGTGCTATAATGGCAGCTTCTTTTGTGGTCTTAATAGAAGTCTTTGCCGTTTGTTCTGCGGTCTTAACCGACCTTTGAACAGTATTGGTCGCACCTTTCGATACGGTCTTGACTGTCGTATTTCCTGCTGACCTTGCAGACTGTTTAATTGTTTTCTCCGTACGCTCCAGAGTTCGGATGCTCTGTTTTCCGACAGGATTGACCGATTGTTTTTGAAGCTGCTTCTCTGCACGCTTGGTCTTGAAATTCTCAATTCCTGTTTTGGCTTTCTGATAATTCTGTCTTGTTTCACGCACACCCCATCTGCCGACTTTATCCGCACGGTATGCTGTTTCGTGAACAGTCCTATCCGTTGCCGCTTCGATTTTATCGGAAGCATATTCCTCTGCGGAATTTTCCGAAGCATTGGTAGAATGTTCTGCCTTATCTTTCGTCATCACATAGGCTTTCTTCATTCGCTCCGTAGCAACTGCCGCCTTATTTATGGTCTTGATTGTACCTTTGCTTGTATCTCTTGTTTTTATATCAGCCATCGGTTTCCTCCTTCCTCGAAAAATAATAGAGAGTGGGTTTTAATCCACTCTCTTAGCGACAACAACAAGTCTGCCATTGTTTCTTGAATATTCACAAGTAGAAAGAGAAATAAGCTTGTCGCCATATTCTGCCGATACTCCGGTATCATACAAAGAAAGTTCCTTGCACTTAGCAACATACGCATCAAACTCTGCCGCATTTTCTGCGTCCGTAAACTCATAATACTTAAAGCTATCGGAGCTGTCTGTATAAACGACTGTCTTAAAGACTGCAATCACTTCATACTGGTGTCTGTCCGTCAGTGTATCAAAGGTAATCGTCTTATGACCTTTCCAAAAGCTCTTGTTTCTGTACTTCATCAGTCCCGTAAACATCGAACCGTCATTCATATGGTGTCCGTATATAATGATGTTGTCTGAAGGTTTCTGCACATCACAATTTTCCTGCACATATGGACAGCCATAAGCGGAATAGGTCTTATCAAACTTGTGCTTCAGGTAGAAGTTCGGCTCATTTACAGACTGCACGACCGGATAGTTGATATTGGTATCCTCAACCTTTATCCAACCCACCATATCCTCATTCTGCCGATAGAGTTCAAGATATTCCGCAAGATAGTCCTTATCTTCCGAAAACGTCACGCCCTCATTTTCCTTTGGCGGCTCGTCCTGCACAATCTCCGCAAGGTTATCATAGACTTCATTCTGCTTGGCAGAGTCAATGTGATTACGGATAATAAAGAAGGTGCTTACAGACAACACTACCGTAAACACCATCGCAATAATAATATAGATTTTTCTGCTCATTTTCTCTTACCTTTCCATATCATTTCTCTTAGGTGGAGTCAAATCTCTGCAATACTCCGGATACCTCAACTTGATACCCTCCATAAAATACGGAGCATATCCGCAACAGAACAGTTCCTCCGGTGTATAGAGATTTTCCCTGCCTTCTTCCGTAAATCCATTCCAGAGATTAAAGGCAAGGTGGCAGACCTTGACTGTGCCACTTGTCTGCCAACCGCCGTGCATACCTTCCGGTATGATGCAATCCCTCTTAAAATCAAACATCTTTCCGATGTTCATTCTTGTTTCTTCTGAAATACCCATCACATAGAAAAATGCTCTGTGATAGCAGTCGTTGACTTTGCACTTATCCAGATTTTCCAATACAAAATCTCTGTGTGCAGCATTGCGAAATTGAATCTTAGACATTGTAAATCCCTCCTTATGCTTCGCCTGGCTTGGTCGTCATCAGTTTATAAAGTTTCGTGTTCTTAGGGAATTTGTTTGCAAACGGTACAAGCGAACTTCCTACCTTGATAAGTCCGTGTCCTGCTTCCACATTCGTGATATAGGACATCTGGAGGTCAGAAATATTCAGAAGTTTTGCAAGCTCAAGCCTGTCTGTGGAAGCCTGATTCAGCATACTGATGAACTCTGAGTTTGCAAGCATTGTTCTCGCTGTGTGGCTCTGCAAAAGGTCATCGACATTCTGAGTGATTCCACTTGCGTATGCACCGTATTTTCTCACACGCTTCCACAAGGTAAAGAGGAAGTTTGCAGAGTATTCGTGCTGGAACAGAAGATAAATCTCATCAATGAAGATAAAGGTGTTCTTACCCTTTGCACGGTTCTGTGTGATACGGTTCAGGATAGAGTCAAGGACAACAAGCATACCAATCGGCATAAGCTGTTTACCCAAATCAAGAATGTCATAGCAGATAAGGCGATTATTGGTATCCACATTCGTCTGCTTTGCAAAGGTATTCAGAGAACCGTGTGTGAAAAGTTCAATGGCAAGTGCCAGTTCCTTTGCTTCCGGTTCGTCCTGCTGCAAAAGTTCTGCCCTGAAATCCTGCAAGGTCGGTATATGTCCCTGATAGTCATTCTGCTGATAACTGCGATACACGCTTGCCGTGCAACGGTCAATGATAGACTTCTGCTTCGCTCCGAGATTTGTTCCTCCGATAAGCTGTTCACAAAGGGACATAATAAACTCGGATTTCAAAATGACAGGGTTTGCACCGTCGCCGTAATCCTTATTCATATCCATTGCATTGATGTGATTGTCGGAAGTAGCAGAAATATTGATTACCTCTCCGCCCATTGCATTGACAAGCTGTGAATACTCTCGCTCAGGGTCGATGATGATAATATCTGCGTCTGAAGAAAGCACCTGATTGATGATTTCTCCCTTTGCCGCAAATGACTTACCGCCACCAGATACACCGAGAATAAAGGAGTTACCATTCAAAAGCTGCTTACGGTCTGCGATAATCATATTTTTGCTGATAACATTCTGACCGTAATAGATACCGTTCTCGTGGAAAATATCCTGCACCCTGAATGGGATAAATACCGAAAGGCTCTCTGTTGTAAGTGTTCTGAACGCATCAATCTTTCTTGTTCCAAACGGCATTACCGTATTGAGTCCATCTACCTGCTGAAATCTCAGTGTTGCAAACTGGCAAAGATGTTTTCTTGCTGTGGTAAGCAACGCTTCCGTATCATTCTCAAGCTGTTCCTTACTGTCTGCCGTAATAACCATTGTGATAACAGCGAACATCATTCTCTGGTCACGGGTCGTAAGGTCATCGAGGAACTCTTTCATTTCTTTCTTCTGCTGCTCCATATCATACGGAACGGTGGCAGAGAAGTTATTATTGGCATTCTGCCTACGCTGCCAGTTTGTAATATTGGTTTCCACACCAAGCAGACGGTTTTCTGCTTCCTTTACTGCTTCATCAGTCGGAACAGGAACAATATCAATGGACATCATCAGATTTCTGTTCATATCCGTAAGTTCCGCTACCATACTGTCCTTGATATAGGACGCATATTCACGAAGAAAAAGGACTCTTCCATAACGGTTTCCCATCTTGAAATAGTCCTTTTCAAATTCCATTGTGTCGGGGCAGATATAATCCTTAAAATCGTGTCCCTTTTTTCTTGTTTCCTTAATATCAAAGTGGAAAGAGCTTTCTTCTCCCACACGATAGAAGTCGTGGAAAATACGAAGTCTTTCGTCTGTTTCCAGTTCCACACACTTACTTCCAAGCCTGCCGAAGTGAGCAATCAAATCTGCACCGACACGGGCAAAATAAGTTCTTGCGTCCTCCACACTCTTTTTGTTGATGGAAATGGTAATATACTTATCCTGAACAATAGAGTTTGCCCCCGTTGCCTTATCAAGAAGCATTTTGTTATATTCCTCTCGATATTCGTCCAAATTATCTCCGGTTGTCGGAATAAGGATTGTCTGCTCAAAATCCAGTCTGTTGAGCCGACGGTTATTGATTGTGATTTTTGTCGTTGCACCACTATCAAGGGAGTTCAGAAGTTCGGAATATTCAAGGAACATCGCTTCCTTATCCTCACGACTTGCCACTGCATAGTTAATATCCGTAAAGCGGTAGGTCTTTGAATATTTATCCTTTCCCACTTTGAAAATGCCATCATCAAAGATAGCTGCCACGGGAATAACGTCCTGCACACCTTTCGGTACAACAAATTTTTCTTTATCCTGTTTAAACAGGTTCGTAAGAGTCTTAATCATAAAAACTCATAACCTCCTTTATGGTAAAAAAATATCGCCACTAATTTTAGTGACGATACATCAAATTGGTTTTATTTAGTTCCAGTGCTTTCTTGAATTATATACATTATTGACTGCTTCAATATAGCAAATGAAAGAGGAATGGTTGTAATCGTTGGAAGTCAAATACTGATTTTTTATTCTCAGATACTGCTCTCTAACTAATATCCATTTTCCTTTTTCTTTGATACACTTCGCTTTCTCTCTAATGTTTCTTGAATTGGGTGCTTGATTCCAGAAATATCTGTTTGGAAAATATCGCTTATCGTGAATAAGACGATGATAGTTTCCGTCTGTATCCTCGCAGACAATACAAATATCCATTGAAAATTCTGTACTATTTCCCTGATTAAAGTGTCGCTTTTCCGTTGTCAAAGATGAGGTAGAATCTTGGCAGTCGCTCCACCCATATTCTCTAAGAACAATATTGAAAGCCTTTCTGACACATTCTTTGATTTCTTTGCAATCTTCCCAATCATCTATTCTTGTAATTTCAAGATTATAATCCAAATCAATCGGTCGATTAGCATTTTGTAATATCAGGTTTCTTGCACCACTACCCACGAGATAGAATGAAGCACCAATATCATATTCTTCTTTAAGCGTATGACAAAGGTCTTGCATTATTTCTCCACATAACGAACGCATACGGCTCAGAAACTGTTTGTCTTCCACATACTTATACATATTAACATTTCTCCTTTCTTCCCAAGCCGCCCATCTAGTCAAATTCTAAATCATTATAGTATATTCAGAATGCACTTGTCTGTCAATAGCTTAAATCTCATTTTATGTTTTAGATTCTCGGAAATGGTCTTTCTGCTTCTGTTCAATGCTTGACTTCATCAGTTCGTAATACACATTGGTAGAATGAAACACCAGCTTCTTCGGCATTAAAAACTCCGATTTTATCCACGCATAGATTGCTTTCTCTGCGGTCATACCGTTGTACTTCACAAAGCCAAGTGCCGCAAACGGAGCAGCACCCAAAATGCACACCCACGATACAGTTTCCGTGCCAACATACGGTCTGAGCAAGAAATACAGTCCTACCGCAACGCCACAAGCGAGAACAGAAAAAATGAACTGTCTGAGCGACAGTCCAAAAAACATTGACTCTGTATAATTTCTGATTTCTCGGTTAATTTTTACTTCCATATCTGTTTCCTTTCCTGCGGTTTCGGTCTTTCTCCCTCACGCATTTATCATTCAGGCAAAAGACTTTGCCTTTTCGTTTACCGCCATAGTAAACGCATTTCTTACAATCTCTTTGGTTCATCTCAAAATCTCTCCTTAAAGTCCCATCATCTCTCGGATAATACGGTCAGACATTTTTACTGCACCGACAAGAACAAGCATATTAAATACCAATTCCCCGATATATGCCCACACCTGCGTAACTGCTGCTGCATCAGGATTCACTACTGGTGGCGATGAAGCAAATACGGAGAAAATAATACAAGCAAGTACAATGACTGCTCCCTCAAGCAGAACTGCACAATAGCTCTTGATAAAACTCTTGCCTACATTCTGTGTAGGTTCTCCTGCAAATGTGGAAAGCGGTATCGGTGCAAGTGCTGTGTACATATACAACTTGAAAAATCGTCCATACACTGTCATTATCAGAATGAACGACAGCACCGTGATAAATAATCCTCCGATAAGCGTTACCGCCCACAAAGGGATACTCTCAAAAAATCCGCAATCCTCTATGGTCGTTACCATCTCTGCGGGTAAGGTCGTCTGTTCCGAAGTTCCAAATCCTGCAGCATTCATAATGGTTGAAATCGTCCCTTGCACGATATTAAATAATGCAAGCATAAGCTCCATTCCGTATGTGATAACACCTTTCGCCAATGCAAAACGGACAAAGAGTTTTAAAGCGTGTTCCGGTTTCTTCACATCTGTAAAACTTCCGCAGGTCTTTACCATACCTATCACAAAAAACAATACAAGTAAGGCAAGCCCGATAGCCTGAACTGCACCGTTGATGTCAACAATAACCTTCCAGATATTCCCGCCCTTAAAGTTCTGCGGTGTAGTTGTGATGAGTGTCCATATTTCCGACAGTTTTTCATTCCAAGTTTCAAGGGCATTTTCAAGATTTTGAACTACCCAGTTATCACTCATTCAAAGCACCTCCTTACAATTAAGGGGTGTCCCTTAACTTGGCACACCCCTCGATAACTGTGTAACTCTTATCTTAGCCTGTGATAAGAGTAAGGATTTCTTTCGCAAAAGTGATAATGACACCGCCCGCAAGAGTCAGGAAGCCATTGGCTCTCTGAGAAGGGTCGTGAGATTTGAGTGAAAGACCGACCTGCACGATACCAAAGCCGAGCAAAATCATACCGATAGCACGGATAAGTCCGAAGATAAAGTCAGACAGATTGTTGACTACGGTAAGCGGGTCATTCGCTGCAAATGCAGTCGTTGTCATTCCAAGTGCCAACGCACCGACAATGACCATTGTGCAGTAAGCACGGAAGCCTTTCTTGACCTTTCCAGTCATAGGCAGTTTCTTTGTTTCCTGAATATCAGTTGCTTTTTTCTTAAAAATAGTCATAGTTGAATACCTCCAAAATTTAATTTGTTTGATTGTTTATGAACAGAGCTTCCATCTCCTCATCGGAAAGAAGTTCCCAGTTCGTTTCTTTCATTTCCTTTTCAGGAAGTGTTGCAGGGTCAATGTCCCAAATGGCAATCGAAGCAATATCTTTTGTGATTTCTCCGTGCTTATAAGGACTTGCCTTTCCGTCTGTGGTAAGTGTCACATTCGGGTGTTTCATAATGTCATATTTGAAATCCATAATGGGTCTTTCCCCACGGATGAATAAAATAGCGTACTGATTATCGAGCATACGCACCTCATCAGGGGTAAGTAACTCTCTGCCGCTAATCTGATAGTTGGTGGAATAGTTACCGCTTCTTCCGGTACTCTTTCCGAACGTGTTGGTATCAATGGTTTCCTTGCCCAACAGCTCCGACACATATTTATGGGTTGACTGCTCATTTCCACCGAGGTAAAGAAATTCATCGCAGTTACCCACAATGCTCTCCCACTGTTTTTCAAACAAGGCTTTAAGCTGTGCCAAGTTCTGTAAGATGATGCTTACCGATACACCACGGGAACGCATAACCGACAGTATCTTGTCGAAGTCGTCCGGCAGTGAAACATTGGCAAATTCGTCCATCATAAAATGAACAGGCATCGGCAAACAGCCGCCGTGGATATGGTCGGCTGCATAAAACAACTGCTGAAAGAGCTGTGTGTAAAGAATGGATACCAAGAAGTTGAAACTTGAGTCGTTATCCGGTATCAGTGCAAACAGAGCCACCTTTTTCTCTCCGAGTGACTGCAAATCCAGTTCATCGGCAGAAGTAAGAGCAGCAAGACTTTCCAAGTTGAACTTTTCAAGCCTTGCTGCAAGGGTTATCTGTATGGATTTTAATGTTTTGGAAGAACCGGAATGATAAGAGTGGTAATACTTCAAAGCAATGTGGTCAGGATTATCTATCATCAAATCCGAAAACAGATTATCAAGCGGAGAAGGACTTGGGTCGTCCTCGTCCTCAATCGCCCCGGCTCTGAGCATTTCCATTACCATTGCAAAATTCTGTTCTTCCGGCGGTGCTTCATAATGCAGATAAAATACAAGTGCAAGCAGAAGCATTGACGCTGCCGTATCCCAAAACGGGTCATTACTCTGTGAACCTTTCGGAGTGGTACTCTTAAAAAGATTGGTTACGAGCTTCTGCACATCATTGTCATTCTGCAAATAAACAAAAGGATTGTAACAATGGCTTTTCTCCATTGAAATCAAATCAAGCACACGCACTTCGTACCCTTTCTTCTCAAGTAGATGTCCCGTATCTCGCAGGATTTCCCCTTTCGGGTCTAATATCACATAGCTGTTTCTGGCAGCATTCATAATATTAGGCTTTGCATAAAATCTTGTCTTACCTGCACCGGAGCCACCGCACACAAGCGTATTCAGATTTCGTCTGTGCTTCTTGGCATTAAGCCCAATGCACACATTCTGAGTCATCAGCTTATTTTCTGACAGCGGCTTTTGTCGGTACTTTTTATCAATGGCTCTGACATTGCCCCATTTGGCAGAACCGTGTTCTTCTCGTCTGCGGTAATTCTTTCTTGTTGAGAAATAAATCCCGATACCCATTCCATAGCATAAAAGTAAAATGAGGACAGTTTTCAGGCTGTCCCCACATAATTTTATGGAAAATGGATTATCAAAGAGTGTCGCAAGATTGGCTGCTATCTCCGGCAATCCTCCGCTTATGGAAGGTGCAATCAGAAGTGCCAGCCATATGACCGGAACGATACCGACAATGGATAAAATAATGGCAGTCTGCCTGTCATTATCTCGCTTCATCTGAGCGTTTCCTTTCAATCACTTTGAACTTTTTCAATGGGGCATTTCCGACTTTTACAAGCAGGTCGTCTACTGCGTCTGCGGACTTGCCTTCCTCCATCAACTTTGTTTTCTCATCGTTTAAGGAGCGAATGACAACACCGTGTTCGTAATCGTCCAAAGCAATGTGGTAGAGTTTTTCTTTTTCCATATCTGCCCTCCGTTATCTCTCATAGTCCTTTGAACGCTCCTGCTTTTTGCGGAACATTTCATCAGAGATATGACTGTGAATTTCTGCCATTGCATTTCGTGTCTTGGAAAGCTCCGCACGGATTTCTTTCGGCTCTTTGGAAGCCAGTCCCTCCGGAATACGGTTAATTGCAAAATTCTGTGTATCTACGCCATACTTCTTGCAAAGCATATATCCGATACACACTGCCTGAAATCCCATATCCCTGCGGCTGTAACTTTCACTATTGATAGAAAGCTGTGCATGTCCGAGTTCCTGAGCGACACACTGAGCAACTGCTACGCTGTCGCCCACATTACGCTTCACATACAAGGTCTGCTTTTCATTATTATAAAAAGCTGCCATATTCGGATACGGAAGTTCATCGGTTGCCGCAACCTCCACCGGAGATACATCAAGCATTGTCGTGATAAGTGCTTTCGGGTCACGGTTTGCTGACACTGCCGGAGCTTTTCTTCCATTTGTCTGCGTAACATCAAATACCTTTTTGACATTGTAGGAAATACCCGGAGAACCATCTGCTCTTGTGTATTCCACTGGTTCAAGAATAGAAATACTCTTTGCCCCTTTGGTAATCTTCACATTGTCCTTACCCCAATCATCAAAATCTTTAAGCTGTGTCGCCTGCGGATACTGACTGTAAATAAGGAGAGCATTTGCTACGGAATATCTGTCCATTCGACTCTGCGTATCAAGAAAGCTCTTGAACTTATCAGGGGCACTCACAATCTCACGGGCAGCGTCATCAATCATCTGATAGACCTTTTCTTTTTCTGCTCGCTTCTTTTCCGCATACTCCTCTTTGGATAATCTTGGCTGATTACCGCCAGCCTTTGCGGGTTTGAAATCATTTGTCATAGTGAATTACCTCTCTTTTGTTTTTGGTTTCTTCTTCGGCTGACGGTGTACCGTCTGACCGTTTTTCTGCTGCGGCTTCTTACCGTCTTTCTTAACCTCCGGCTCTTTACGCTCTGCTTCTTTTTGCTGTTTTGCCTGTGTCTTGTAACGGTCAAGTTTCTCTTTGACCGATGGCTTTTCCACTGGCTTTGCAACACCCTTATCAGATTGCGTTTCTACCGGCTCTGAGTTTTGCCTTGACAGAGGGCTTTTGTCTGTTTTGGCGACTGAGGGGTTTGCGTTTGCTCGCTCCTCTTTCTGCATTGGATTTCTGACCGCTTCTTCCATAATGATTTCACTCTTGGATTTAGTCGGCTTTTCTTTCTCAACCGCTTCACGGTCTGCGATAGCTTTCTCTGCTTCACTGACAATCGAAGCCTTATCCACCTTGCCAAGTTCAAATCTTTCAACGATACGCTGAATTTTAGAAGCGTCCTCTGCTCTTGCGATAATATCTACCGGAGCGTTCTCTCCCTTTGTGTTCTTATCTCTGAGGACACAATAAAGAACGCCATAGCGTTTTGCCTGTTCGGTAAACTTCTTCAAATCCTTTTGCGGAATAGAAAAGACTTTCAGCTCCTTGCCTGACTTAATCATATTGGTAAGCCTTGCTTTACCCTTCGTCTTTTGCTCCTGCTTCAGAACCGATACCAAAAGCAATGCGATATTCTTCGCCGCCGAACCGCTTAATCTTGCAGCAACTTCAAATCCTTCAAGCGAAAGTCTAACGACCTGCTCTGCTGCGTCACCACCGTTGTTCATAGCGTGATTTCTCCTTTCTCTGCTGTTTTTGTTCCTCTGTTTCGATATGCTCAAGGTTTTCTTCCATAACCTTTGACCTCTCCGCAATATCCTCGCAGAGTTTTACTTCCCGTCGGAGTTTTTTCAATTCTCCGTTGATAGAAGCGATTTCATCTTTTGCCGCCTGAAGCTGACCATCATCAATATTTGTTCGTATCTTTTTTCGGAGATGTGTTCTCCCGGCAATCAGATTTTTCATCTGCTCCTCTAAGGAAGTCTTATATGAAAAAAGCTGTTCGTCCGTGGAAATATTTTCTCGTCCGAGCAGCCTTACTTCATCAGTAATCTTATCGAGCTTCATTAAATCATCTTTCAAAAGATAATGAAGCCTTGCGTTATTCTGTTTCTTATACTTTGGCAGATAACCGAGTCTGTAACAGTAATACAGATACAGCCCATAAAGTCCGCCTTTCTTTTTCAGCTTCTGCCCTCTGGTCTGCATACGGTACTGTCTTGGTTTATAAGTCGCCCTTTGGAACGGCTCAATCTCTGCCCATCTGTTACGATTTTCTTTGATACGCTCTACAATCCGGTCATTGGTATAATCTGCTCCGAGATTTTTCAGTCGTATCGGCTTATCGTATCCCTTTGGAATGACCGTCCAGTATTTTCGGCTTGGACTCAGGTTATAGGCATATCCCATTTCCTTGAGAGCAAACTGAAATTCTTTCAGGGTCTTGCTGTGGTCGATAGCATAATCAATGGCTTCTTTTGCAACCGAGTAGCGTGTCGGCATACCTGCCTTTTCCTTCATCGTCAGATAATCTGACTGCTTACTGCGGTTCGGATTAGGGTCATAGTAAAGTCCGTACTTCTCACAAATCCTGTCTGCAACTTTTCGGAATTTGAACCACGCTTTTTCCTCGCCCCACAAATGTTTGCCATCGACAAAAGAAATAGAGTTAATGACAAAATGGCAGTGCAGGTGCTTTGTGTTCAGATGGGTTGTCACAACAACCTGAAATCTTTTCCCCCACACTTCATTTGCAAACTCCATTCCGATTTTCTGTGCCATCTCAGGAGATATATCTGTTTCCTTGAAACTCAAATATCCGTGATAGGCTTGGATACCATCTGTCTTTTGATACTGTTCCTTAACCGTTATGAACTGGTCACGGGCAATCGCCACATTACAGTTGATACCCTCAACATAAAATTCTCGCTCTGTTTTTTCTTCGTCCTTTGCATAAGCAATAACATCTGCAAGAGCCTGATACTGTTCCGGCGAAAACTCCCTTTTGATATTTGCAGAAGTCTTTTTCGGATTGGTCGCATAGTCAATGACCTGACCGAGCCTTTCTGTTACCGACCACAACTTTGTTACTGCCATTTCATTTCGCTCTGATTTGGACGAAGATATGTCCTCTCAATCTCTGACTGGAACTTATTCCACTTCGCAGCTTCATTCTTCAGCATAGGTGCGTCAATGAAACCAAGCGTATTTGCTTTGGCAGCAAGCTGATTGATGTTATTACCGATAGAGGAAAGTTCCCTCATCACATCATAGAAACGGTCATCGGGTTTCTCTTTCGGTTCGTAACCTCTGATAAGCAAACGGATAAGCCCTGCTTCGGAAAGACAAGCCTTCTTTGCCTTAGCTGCCAAATCCTGTGCTTCCTTGCGGTTAAAGCGTACAATCTTCTGAATGTTTCTCTTTCTCATAATCGGTATCTTCCTTTCTCTTTACTCTGCAATCTTTGTTAATCTGGAATAAGCACATCATCGTAACGCCAAGACAACTGCCGAGCAGTGTTCCGGCGGCGATAAGTAATAACTCTCTCAAATCAAGTTCTCCTTTCTCACGGGGTATTAGGGGCAACCCCTAACGAGCCTTTTACCGTTTGGGAAACTGTGTTTATCCAAATGGTCTGCTCGCTAAGAATAAACATCTCCTCCGGGTTGCCCCGTTCTCAGGCTACTATCTCTCATAATCCTTTGATTTCGGCTTAAAAGGTTCAGCCACGATATTGCCGCCCACTTCCTTAGAAAAGCGTTCGGGATACTTGAACTGTTCCTTGTATTTCTTCATCATATCGTCCGGCAAGCTCTGAAAGCTCTCGCTCTCAGGTGGTGCATAACAGATAAAGAACTTGCCGCAGATAATATCTACCATCTCTTTCTTATCATTGTCCTGCACATAAACTGCACGGTTAAGCGGAAGTCCTCTCATCTTTCCTTCCTCATTACAGATGATTGCAACGTCATCGTCATAGGGCATATATTCCTCAATATTCCCGCCGACAACCTCCTGCATTGCTTCCAGACTGTCGTCGATTACAATTTCCTTCGGGTACTTTTCCGGTTCTACCAAGAGAACTTTAATCTTAGAATCATTCATCGTTCTTCATTCCTTTCGTGTGTTTTTTTATTGTAAATTCCCATCCGCATACAAAGAAAATCGTTGAAGTCCTTACCTGCTTCTGGTGGCTCATCAACGATTTCATACTTATCCGGCAGAATGGTTTTTAAGGTCTGTGCTGCCTTTCTGCCCGCTATATCATTGTCAAAATGGATACGGATTTTCCTAACAGATGGGTTACTGCCAAGATACTTTTCCAGTGCAATCGGCACTTTACTGTCCTCAATTTTCTTTGCCGGAGAATACACCCCGGACAGCGAAACAAAGCTCATTTCTTTCCAATCCTGCCCGTTCAGCTTCGCAAGCGTGGCATAGGATAACAAGTCAATGGAACACTCAAAGAGGTGTACTTCCTCCAAGTTTTCCTTACCAAGCCGAAAAGAATAATCTTTTTTACTGCCACTGCAATCGCCCATAATCCTACGCTTATTCGTGGAACGGTAGGCTGCATATTTTGGTTCTTTCTTCTCGTCATAGCCTACAAACACAACATTGTGATACGGCAGGCTTTCAAAGATAAGGTCATTAGAGATACAGTAATTGATGATTTCAAAATCTATTCCTCTCCCGAAAAGATACTCTGTAATCACTCTGTTGGAAGCACATTTTTCAGGGAGAAGAAGTGGTTTATTTTCCTCTTTTGTCTGTGGCTTTTCATAGACCGGAGCCTGAATCGCTGTGTGTCCGATAATGGTTTCCACCGCTTCAAGGAAGCTGTAACCTTTGACCTTAATCAGATAATCCAAAGCACTCCTGCCACCGATACCTCTCGACCACCATATCCATTTTCCGTTTGAAATTTTCAAACTGTCGTGGGTTCTGGTACAATAAGTGTTACCTGAAAACTTAACCAACTCATACGGTTCATAGTTTTTCAGGTAGGTTAATAAGTCCATCTGTTTCGCCTGAATGATTAACTCAGGTGCGATAAATGGCATATCGACCACCGCCTTCCTGTTTATCTCTCATACGATTTCTCCTTTCTGCCGCCGACTGCTTCGCCCTCATCAGGCTCTCCGCCGACAATCTCAATTTCCTTTTTATCCATATTGAGCAGGATATTCAGCTCATCAAGTCGGGCAGTTTTTGCCCTCAATTCTTCCTCCTTTGCAAACGGCTTTTCGATTTCCTGCTTCGCTGTTTCAAACTGCTTCTCCGTATTATCAAGGCTGTTTTTCGTATCAGCAAGTGCTTCCTCAAAGCGTTCTATGCCGTTATCTATTCTCACGATATTACCGTGAGAATCATCGCCAAGCGGTACATCTCTGCTCGTTTCGCCTTTCAATTTCACAACATAATTACGCTGCACCGTATCAAAATACAGTTCCATTTGAAAGCCACGGTACTCGCCAAGTGGTATCGCATCAGGACTGTTCATTGACTTGCAGGTATTGATGATTGCCTGACCTGCTTCGGCTTTTTCGGAATAAGAAACACCCGATACCGTCATTCCAAGCGGCTGCTCGTCTATCGGTTTCGGGTGTAATTTTGCTGTTTCAACATCTTTTGTAAGTCCCTCTACACGGGATTTTAAGTAAGCAATTTGTTGTGGGTAGAACTTGATGACCTTATCCTCTAGTCCATATTTCTCCGATAAAAAATTGGATTTTAACATCTTCAGCTTCTGTACCTGAATGTCTAAGTCCATCTTTTCTTTGATATACGGATTGCCTGTTGCAAGCATTTTTATCTCCGCATAGGACAGTGCGGTTTCATCAATATCCTCTGCCGACCTGACCGGAGATTTGCTCGTCATAATCTGACTTGCGAACTTCTGCTTACCTTCCACAAGCTGATAGAGGTATGCATCAAAGGTCTGCTCTGTTACATAACGGTAAATATCTACCTGCGGATTTTCATTGCCCTGACGGACAATTCTACCGGAACGCTGCTCCAAATCTGAAGGTCGCCACGGACAATCCACGTCGTGAAGTGCGATAAGCTTGTCTTGCACATTCGTTCCTGCTCCCATCTTCTGAGTAGAGCCGAGAAGCACTCTGACTTCTCCCTTGCGGGTCTTTTGGAACAGCTCCTTTTTCTTCATATCCGTGTCGGCTTCGTGTATGAACTTCACTTCACTTTCAGGAATACCTCTCTCAATCAGCTTCTTTCTGATGTCGTTATAGACGGAAAATGTGCCATCATTCTTCGGCGTGGAAAGGTCACAAAACACAAGCTGTGCTGATTTCTTGTCGGCATTTTCTTTCCATATCCGATAGATGTTATCGACGCAGGCATTGATTTTACTGCCCTCAAAATCAGGCAGCATATCGTTTAGCATACGTTGGTCAAGAGCCAGTTTTCTTCCGTCATTCGTGATTTTCAGCATATTATCTACGCTTGAATCCACACCGCCGCCACGCACCTGCTCGGCTCTCTCTGCAAGGGAAGCAACCATTTCTTTCTGCATTTCCGACGGCTTTACTGCAATGTTATGGTACTTTGCTTCCGGTACTGGAAGGTTCAGCATATCTGCTGTTTTAATGTCCGCTATCTCCTTGAACATCGCCATTAGTTCAGGTAAGTTATAGAATTTTGCAAACCTTGTCTTTGCTCTGTATCCCGTTCCTTCCGGTGTAAGTTCCACTGCCGTAATGGTTTCTCCAAAAGTGGAAGCCCAGGCATCAAAGTGCTGCAACCCATTTTTTACAAGCGTGTTGTACTGCAAATATCGCTGTATCGTGTAGAGTTCCACCATACTGTTTGAGATAGGTGTACCCGTTGCGAACACGGTTCCTCGCCCTCCGGTAATCTCGTCAAGGTAGCGACACTTCATAAAGAGGTCGGAAGATTTCTGTGCTTCCGTCTGTGCGATACCGCCCACATTACGCATTTTTGTATAAAGATAAAGGTTCTTGTAATAATGGCTTTCATCAACAAAAAGCCTGTCTACACCAATTTCCTCAAATGTTACAACATCATCTTTTTTCGTCTGGTCATTGAGTTTATCAAGTTTCTGCTTGATAGATTTCTTTGACTTTTCAAGCTGTTTTATGGAGAAGTTTTCCCCTCGGTTTCGCTTGAGTTCCGCAATTCCTCCGGTTATCTCCTCAAGCTGCTGTTCCAAGATTGCCCTCTGTCTTTCAATGGACATCGGGATTTTTTCAAACTGTGAATGTCCGATGATAACTGCATCATAATCTCCGGTTGCAATCCTGCCGCAGAACTTTTTACGGTTCTTGGTTTCAAAATCTTTCTTTGTTGCGACAAGAATATTCGCCGCCGGATAGAGCTGCAAATACTCTGCCGCCCATTGTTCGGTCAAGTGATTTGGTACAACAAACAGTGACTTATTACAAAGTCCAAGCCTTTTCGACTCCTGTGCTGCCGCTACCATTTCAAAAGTTTTTCCTGCTCCAACTGCGTGTGCAAGAAGCGTATTTCCTCCGTAAAGGATATGAGCAACTGCATTTTTCTGATGTTCTCTGAGTTCAATTTCAGGATTCATACCATTGAAAATAATATGGCTTCCGTCATACTCACGAGGTCTGACACTGTTGAATTTCTCATTGTAGGATTTGCAAAGCCTTTCCCTGCGTTCAGGGTCAGACCATATCCAGTCCTGAAATTCCTGCTTAATCATTTCCTGCTTCGACTGAGCAATCGCTGTTTCCTTTTTATTCAGGACAGCCTTTTTCCTGCCCTCATCATCTTCGATATAATCAAAGATACGCACATCTTTTAAGTTCAGCGTTTCCTCGATAATCTTATAGGCATTGATGCGGGAAGTTCCGTAAGTGTTATATGCCCTTACATTTCCTTTGTCGTAAGATTTGCCCTCAATATTCCACTCACTCGTAAATGGAGAGAAGTGAACTTTGATATTCCACTGTGCATAGCGTGGTGTTTCAAGCAAATGAAAGATAAACTCCTGCACATCGTCCGGTGGCAGCCAAGTTGCACCAAGTCGCACAGAAATTTCACTTGCAGTCAGGTCTTTCGGCTGCACCTTTTGAAGTGCTTCTACATTGACCTTATAATCTTCCGGATAGAGTTCTGCCGAGTTCTTTGCAATCTTCAGCTTCTCTCTGACATTACCCGAAAGGTATTCATCAGCCGTTAGATACTTCGGTTCGTAAGAATTCCCATACTCATAAAGCGGATTTAGGAAGATAACACCCTTTAAATCCTCAAAGATTTCATTCTCCGATTTACCGGAAAGCTCCATCATATAGTCCATATCAATCGTGGCTTTTTCTCCAAGAGATACCGCCAACGCTTCGCTTGCCGTATCAACAGAAGTAACCTGAGTATGCGGCTTGATTGTCCTCTTAGAAAACATATCAGCCTTACGCTCCAGTTCTCCGTCCTCTCCAATTATTTCCAATGCGGAAAGCAAAGAGAATGAACTGTCCTGCGAAAAAGCAGAAGTATTTGCACGGCTGTTAATGAGTCCGTACTTACCTGAAAAGGTATCATAAAGTCTGTTTAATCTCTCCTGCTCCGCTTTGATTTCACTGTCGGGGTAATCTTCTGTCTGCAATTTAATCAGCGTTCTGACGGAATTTCTAATAGCAATCATACCCTTAATTCGGTTCTCTGCGGTTGCCGACACTTCCACCGGAGTCATACGGGAATTTTCACGATAGTAGATTTTATCGTCCACCACCGTATAGGAAAAGTTTCTCACTGTCGGGTCTGCCGGAATAGAATTATCTTCCTCCTCCAGTTCTTCCTCAGCTTCATATTCCGTGATTTCTCCGTGAATGTTTGCTACTGCTTCATCAAGCTGTGCTGCAAGGTCTGCATTTTCATACGGCACACAAGTTGTTTCCATACCGAAACGCCCCGATACCATTTTCATTTCTCCAAGTATCATTTCGGGGTGCTGCACAAAATAAGAGTTCATCTTAATTCCGTTCTCATCGGTATCAAGATGAACCCAATCCGGCTCAATATCTATCAGTCTGTCACGTTTTTGCAGGATAAGAATATCCGAAACGACTTCCGTTCCTGCATTACCCTTAAAGGTGTTATTCGGCAATCGGATTGCTCCAAGAAGCTCTGCCCTCTGTGCAATATATTTTCGTACCGCCGAGTTTTCCTTATCCATTGTGCCTTTGCTCGTTACAAGAGCCATTACACCGCCGGGTCTTAACTTATCAAGGGACTTGGCAAAAAAGTAATCGTGTATCAGGAACTTATGCTTGTCATACCTTTTATCCGATACCTTAAAATCTCCAAAAGGTACATTTCCAACCACTCCATCAAAGAAGCTGTCCGGCAGATTGGTTTCTTCAAATCCCTGTGCCGCAACGGTTGATTTCTGGTAAAGCTGCTGTGCAATCCCTGCGGAAATCGTATCAAGTTCCACACCGTAAATCTTACTGTCCTGCATTGTGTCCGGCAGCATACCGATGAAATTACCGATACCGCAGGACGGCTCTAACAACTTGCCCTCCTTAAAGCCCATCTGCTCCATTGCCTTATAAATGGCTGTGATAACTTCGGGCGGCGTGTAGAACGCAGTCAATGTGCTTTCTCTTGCCGAAGCATATTCCTCCGGTGTTAATACCGAAGAAAGTTCCAGATATTCCGTTGCCCACGCTGAATTATTTTCATCAAAGGCTTCTGAAAGTCCACCCCAACCGACATATTTTGATAAAACAATCTGTTCTTCAGGAGTGGCAAATCTGTTTTCTTCCTGACATTTTTTAAGAAGCTGTATCGCCATAATATTTCTGCGGAAGCGTTCCTTTTTACCAACCGTTTCAACCTCATTTTCTCTAAGATTAAAGGTGTGACGGTCTGCCATAGGCACATCAGGGTGCAAGTCAAAGCCTTTGACTTTTTTCTTCTGCTCCCAAGCGGGAACTACTGGCTCAAGCTCTTTATCATAACCGTTTCCTATGCGATACCCCTGATGATACATCTCATCATAGCTGTCAAAATCTGACTGCGAAGCTACTATCTCTCGATAATCTTCAATCGGCATACTGCCCATATTGGTCTGAACTTCTTCCGTTTCATTTCTTTCTTCGGCAGGTTCTTCCTTTACAATCAAATGCTCATTCATCGGATTTTCTCGCACTTTTCTGTCAAACTCTGTGCGTGAAAATTCCTTATTGAACAGTGGCATATCATAGTCATAGAGCATTACTCTCTCATCATCAACAGATAAGATTTCGTACTCAGAAGCACCGATATACACCTTAGCGCCAAGATGATATTCATACTGCACATCTTCATCTTGCAGCTGTTCTGCTTCTTCAGGTTCTTTTTCGGCTGGTTCGACCTCCTGCTCCGGCGGTGCATTAGAGAGTATCTCTCGGTTTCTTTTCGTTTCCTCGATTTTGGCTCTGTGTTCCTCTTGACTTTCAAGCCACTGAGGATAGCGTTCTTTTTCCTTTGGATTTAAGTATCTGTCCATTCGGATAAGTTCCCCGATACGCTTCTCCACCTGCGACCACGAAAGCGTGATATGTGGCTTCTCTTTGCCGATGCCTTTCGTAATCGTAATACCTTTTCCGTCGTGGCTCTCATCAATGCCTGCCCCGATTATAACGGGATAAGAACCGCCCCAACCGTATTCATTTTTCAAGAAGTCGGCATTTTCTTTTGCAGAAAGACTTTTTTCAAACTGCTCATAGATACGCATTTTCCCCTCAGAAAATCCGCTTCCATTCGCAAGAACAGCGTCGATAATCTCCTGAGAAAAAACAAAGGCAGAGGTTTTCTTTTCCTCTGCCAGACCGTCTAATATGAATGTCATCTGACCGTCCATTGACGGTAATGGTTTTATGCTGTCACTTAATTCTCCCAGTAATCGCATAGCTTCAAAATGACGGGCAATAACAGCCCAATCATAATAGCTCTGTGCGGTTCTGCTGTCATATTTGCCCTCCCACAAATGCAGAACGTTTTCAAAGGTCTTGTACCCTACTGTCCTGCCGTCCTCTAAAGTAAGTTCGGTATAATCATTATTGAAAATACTCTTTATATACTCTGTGCGGTCTTTGTTATCAGGATTACGTTCATAATAATCTTTGATTTCTTCCAGACTTGCTGATAAATGTGGTGTCGTTCTGAGAATTTCATTGATTACTTCATCACGCCCAAAGAACGGAAGGCTTTTATCTTCGTGCGTTCTGTCGTAATACTCTAAGCGAATATCACTTCCGCTTTCACGATTTCCTGTGCCGAGCTGCGAAGAGAGTTCATCAGACGAACCCATTTCATCATATCCTCCGCTTTCATCTGTTCGGTCACTCCCTCTTTCTGTGCCATCTGGCTCAGGATTGTTTCCTCCATCTTGCTGGCTCTCTGTTCCACTTCCGCCAAGTGCTGTGTCAGTTCGCCCCTCGTCAGGAGATTGTAGTAAAGGACTCTGTGATGTTCCTTCAGAAACTCTCTCCTCATCTGAGCGTATCTGCCCAAAGTCACTTCCGGCTGCTGTGGAAGTTTCAGGTTCGGAAGGCTGTAATCGCCCACCATCGTGTAGGTCAGTTCGTTCATTGTCCAAACTCCTTTCGTCGTTATTTTCAACCTTATTGTATTCATTTCTGTCCTGACCGACAATTATGCGATTTTGACGGTTGAGTGCAGTAATTGTTTTAGATATTTCCGTCAATCCCATTTCTGCAATATCACTGGTAGCAAATCCAAGTGCATTGAGTGTTTCCTGCGTATTGAAATTGGTAACATCTCTGAAATCATCAAGTTCAAAATAACCGTCCGTATCAACGCCAAGCCTTGACATCATCATATATGCCACACTATTTGTCACGACATTTTTATAAATGAAAGCCACAATATCCTCTTCCACTTCCTCAAATGAACTGCCCTCGGTTGCATAGTAAAGGTCTTGCAGATAATCAGGGATATTGTCCTCTGCCGCATTTCTTGCTGCTCCCATAATTGCTTCGGCAAGACTGCTCTTATTCTCAATCTCTCCGAAAGTGCTTTCCAATGTTTCAATCACATCAGCTTCGTATTCCTGACGCATATCCCAAATCGGGACTGTTCTTGAATATCTGCTTTCGTGAGTATCTGAAATGTCAAAGTAATGTGTCAGTCTTTGCCGTGAACGGTTTTCATCAGCAAAAACAGCAATACCTCTTGCACCTCGGTTGACCCATCTGCCAAAAATTTTGTTCCACTGCTCTATCTCAAGAACCGCTGTTGCATCAGGTCGCTGTGCATATACAAGAAGCTGTTCGTCATAACGTAACTTATAATTTCGGCAAGCCGAAGCTAAGAATGCCTGCCAGTTCTGAGGATTTGACACAACCGTTTTGCAGGTGCGGTTGTAAAGCTCAGAAATAAGGTCATATTTTCGTGCCATTACTCTTGCACCTCCTTATCGCTGTTTTTCTCTGTTTCTGGTCTTGTTTTTTGACGGTTCGGATTGATTGATAGGTTCAACTTTGCTTCCACTAAGCTCCATTTTTTCAGCAAACTCGCATATATGATAGCAGCAATTTCCGACGTACAAATGGTAGTCATCAATATACTTGCACACTCTGTCTGCTGTGTGTCCATCACGAAAAGTAATCCTGATTTTTCCACCATCGGGAATATAGAATTTTAAATTGTAATGACTGTCTATAAATCGAATTTGCTTTTCCTGCGGCTCTGCTCTATTCTCCTGTTGCTTCATTTTCCTTACCTCTCATTTTTGTTGCTTCATCAGAACCGCCGCCCAAATATGAAAAGAGTTTACCGGACTTTGTATTCTTCTGAAGCTCCATAATCACACCCATATCAGGAATCGTGATATTCGGGATTTTCAGGATTGCTTCCATATCAAGCTGCTGCAACTTTTTCTCCGTATCACAACCGGAGTCAAAGAGTTTATTCAGCACCTTGACCTTATTCTGAAAAGTTGCTTTGTCTTTCACGAAAATACCTCCTTAGTTAATGTTGATTACAATAGAAATACTGCCGCTCTGTTCTTCTTTCTGCGGATTACGTGAATACTCAGGAAAAAGGGACTGTACTCTCTGCCTTGCCCTGCGTATGGTTTCAAAACAAGGAAGTCCGTATGCTCGATAATTAAATACAATATCCTCAAGCGGAAGATTTCCGGCAGGTATATATCCGTACCGATTGTAATAATGCAGAATAAGAATCATATCATCATACCTCGACATCGGGCATTTCTTTAAGATTTCAAGCACTCGGCTCTCCACCGTTTTCTGTTGTTTCATAATGTTCCTCCAAAAATTAAAGGGACAGAGTTTTTTACGCTCTGCCCCGACTGGTTAATGTTCGCTTGTTACTTACTTCTTACGGTTTTTAACCTGAAGAAAGATAAAGCCGCCGACAATAACGGCGACTAATGCGATAGCGATAATTGTCTTTGCTTCCATTACTCGTTACCCTCCTTTTTCTTCTTTTTGTGTGCAACAACAGACGTTACAGCGATACCGACAGCAGAAAGTCCGGCAAGGACATACCAAAGTTTCATATTGGTATCATCTCCTGTCTTTGGAGTATCCCTCAACTCATTGTGCATTTTTACAACGGCTGTTTCATCAAGTTTGATAGTAACATTCTGGTCAGCAGGTGTGATATATGCGGCAAACGCATTGTTTGCCACTTCTGATACGGTATATTCGCCAATACGAAGTCCCTCAATCACAATTTCACCATTCTTATCTGTTTCAAATGTCATATCATAACCGTTTGCTCCGGTTACTCTGAACGCAAAACCTTTAACCTTACCATCTGAAGATGTCTTGACGATTTTCAGTGTTCCACGCATAGCTTCATTGATAAATCCAACTCCAGCCTTATTCTCAACGGAATAAGTTGTTTCGTCTTTCTCAATGAAAACAGAGTATTCTCCCTTATCAAGCAGGAAGCCCTCCGGTGCTTTTGTTTCACGGACAATATATTTTCCGTAAAGCAGCTCTTTCATCTCATAAATTCCGGTTTCGGTTTCTTCAAGATTTCCGATAAGTTCATCGCCATCATCAATCTTTCCGTTCTCATTGGTGTCCTTATATACCTCAAAGGTTGCACCCGTAAGTTTGTTATCTGGATATTCAGCGTCCACCTTCGTGAGTCTGATACTGCCGTGAACATACTCATTGACAATCTCAATTACAACTACCTGCTCGGCTTTGCTGATATTGACCTCATACGCTTTTTCATCAAGAACAAATCCCTTTGGCTGCTCGATTTCTCTTACAATCCATTTGCCATAAGGAACTTTTGCAAAAGAAAAACTACCGTCTTTTGCAGAAGTAGTCGTCATAAGTGCAGTATCCTTTGTAAATTCTGTTTCTTCGGCTTTGAAGATACCGATAACAGCACCCTCAAGTGCTTCTCCATTCTCGTCAATCTTCTTACCTGATACAGAACCATAGATAAGTTCATTCTTGATTTCTTTTCCGTCATTCACTTTGATTTCAACCGTTGCGGTATCCTGACCTGCGTATTCAAATACAACCGGATACTTCGTATCAGAGAGAACATAATGCTCATCGGTTGCAATCTCTTTGACATAGTATTTACCAAACGGAAGGTCTGACTTCATAACAGCAGTTCCATTTTCATTTACGCTGACAATCTCCATCAGTCCATCAGCCGGAATAACTGTACCGCTTGCAGATACAATATCTTCTGCTGCATAAAGACCAAAGCTGATATTTTTGATTTCTCCGTTATCGCCAATACCAAATGTCTTATCCTTTTCAATGGCTTTTGCAAGGCTTACCTGAACTTTCTGTCTTTCGTTATAGAACGATGTGGAAGTTTCGGTAACAGAGATATTCTGACCTGCATAAGTAAGCTCAACCGTATGTGTTTCTCCACTGACTACCATTCCGTAAGGTGCGGTAATTTCCTTGACCTCGTATTTTCCGAGATAAAGTTCTTTGCTCTTCACAAATCCATCGGAGCTTGTTGTGATAGTATCTACCACTTCGCCCTTTGAATAGCGAAGTGTACCGTCCGGTGTACTAATATCTTCCGCAGCACGGACTTCATAAACTGCACCCTCAAGTCCTGCCACTTCATAAACAGGCTGATAAATAACATCACTGTCCTCAGAACCACTTACATTGACACCACTAAATACTTCTCCGGTCTTTTCAACCGTGATAGTACCTTTCTGTGCCATATTCGACTTATTGACTTTCACAACAGTTACGCCGCCTTCCTCTGTGGAATTTTCTTCGGTAATATCAAAATATACCGGAGTATCATCAAGCACATATCCGTATGGAGCTTGTACCTCTACGATGGAATACCCCTTGCCGTAATCCAGTTTCTCAGGTGTGACAAGAGAACCGTTTGCGTCGGTATAGAACACATCAATCGTGGTCGGTGTCGGATAAGTAAAGGTCATTTTGACCTGATTACCATGCGGGTCGTAAATCTTAAATCCTGCTCCTGCATACGGAATACTCTTTCCGCTTTCTGCGTCCACCTTAACTACATTGACAAAGCTCTCGAAGTTACGGTTATTGATGAGATAACGATAAGTCTGTGCGTTCTGTGAAATGAACACATCAAAATCATCCATCATCTCTCTGCCTTCCCAACCGGAAGTCTGGTGTACGGTATAAATACCATACGGCATATCTTTGGTCTGACCGAAGCCATTTTCATCGCAAACAATGGTATCTCTCTCGTCTTTATTGGCTGCGTCATAGCTTCCGGCAGATTTCAAATAAATCTCAAAGGAAGCACCCTTTTCAGGAGTTTCAATCTTTGTTTCTCCATCATCAGTGTGTTTAATGATAGCCACGTTACCTTTGATTACCTGCTCGGTTACATCATTGGAAGTAAGATTGTGTTCCACCTCATAAAGTTTCGGGTCTGCACCCACTTCATGGATAGTCTTATCAAGCAAATATCCCTCTGACGGTGTAATTTCTCGGATTGTCCAGTCGATATCACAAACATATTCTTTAGTAGTGAACTGACCGTTTTCATCAGTAACATACTTATCTACAAGCGTTTCGCCCTTATAGATACCGTAAACTGCTCCCGAAAGTTTGGCATTGCCCTGTGCTTCGCCTTTCTCAGCGTCGCTCTTTGTTACTGTTACAGTAAACTTCTTCAAAATATTGTTGAAGTTTCTTGTGGTTACTTCTTTCCACTTCACTGGTGCAGTCTGATTTTTTGGCACAACATAACGGATAGCCGTGTCTACTTCTTCAAGGGTATATGGTTCAGAACCACTGATAAGCACATCTTTAAAAGTTGCCACACCGTTATTGTCTGTAACTGCATACTGGTCAACAGTATCATCGGAAAGAGAAGTACCGTAAAGATGGAACTTCACACCTTCAACAAGGTTATCTTCTGAGGACTTCACTACCTGAAGGTCGCCACGCTTCAATTTGTTATTGAAAGTGACCTTTGCAACCTGCCCTGCCACAACAGTAACTCTATGTGTTTCCTGCGGCTCGTACTTATCGTATGCCTGCTCGGTTACGGTATAGATACCCGGCATAAGATTATCAATCTGGAACTTACCGCCATTGGCTGTTGTAACTGTCTGATTGATACCGTTTCCAGTAATCGTGAAGTTAATACCGTCAACTTTTCCGTCCTCACTGGTCTTTACAATCTGACAAGAACCATAGCTGACTTTCATTTTCACATAACCGTTGATACTGTCGCTTACTTCCTGAGCATAGCTGACAACATCCTGCACACTGGAATTCTGACCGTGTTTACCCTCTGACCATACAACCACACCTCTGCGGACTGCATTTTTCTTCGTTGCGGTAATGGTAAATTCCTTACTCGGTGCAGTATCCATAGAAACCGTAAGTTTGTTACCATTCACTGAAAAGCTCACTCCACTGATACTTGCTTTGAAATTATATTTGGACAGCACATTATTGGAATCTGTCAGAGTAGTTGTGTACTTGCTTCCGTTCCACTCAAGTTCTATTGTCTTTGCCGAACCGGATGATTTATTACAAAAGCTTGGTATGGTCGCATGGTTCTGTACACTCTGCACCATACTGTTGTAATAACTGAAAATCTTATTGCGAAGCGGATGCTTTACATTGATGACATCTTTCACATTGCTGCAACCACTGGCTGCTACATGATTGAAGTTCGCATCACGCTCTCCGATAACAGTTTCCCAGATAAGAAGCTGTGTAGCATAAGCCTGTGCAATGCTGTTTGCTGCCGCTTCATTCTGTGACCTCCAAGAAGTCGAGATTGTCCCACGATAGCCATACTGTAAAATACGACCAACGAAAAGACGGATTTCATCTCCGGAAATAACCCCATTGGCTGCAAGGTTATTAAAATAATTTTCGTCATACTTATTCATTGTCTGACCGACCTTGAGCGAAATTCCCGGCTCAATACAATAAGCAACATTGCCTGAGTATGAGCCAATAGCCTTAAGATTGGTAAAATTGGAACGTCCGGTATGCCAACCATTTTTCAAGGTCAAATTGCTGTGTCCCCATACCCCATCGTAATTAGCATCGCCATCACGAGGGAAATCGACCATATAAACATCGGCTTTTTCTCCCGAAGCAGCATATGCTGTTGTCGAGCCAATGCCTGCAAAAGTGGTCACACACATAAGGGTCGCCAAGAAAAGCGACGTGACTCTTTTGAATTTTGACTTTATCATTGCGTTTCCTCCTGTAAAAATTGAAAAACACACCGTATCTCTACGATGTGCCTTTGTGGATTTTCTCTTACGACAAGATTTACCTGCCGAAAAACAAATGCGGATTTTTCGTTAATTTTTCATTTTACCATACACCTCCAGTCCGTTCATATTGTGCGATTGCCCCTTAGAGATAGACATATACTTTGAGATACTTATATTCAAGTGAGATAATATATATCATTTTCGGTAGGTAGAAGTATAACTAAGGGGTTAGAGTGTGAGAAAGGGGAACTGTAACTCCGGCTATCTGCTGTCACGTTCTGCACGATTACGCAAAAACTTGTTGTAATGCTCCAATGCTTTGCAAACAAAATCCTCCGTCTGACTGACGGGAATGTTTTTCGGGATAAGCTGTCTTACTCTGTCACCCCTCAACACGATTTTTTCCTTTTGGTTCGGCTTTTCCTCAGACATAACAGCGTGGATTGCTTCGGTTGTAAGGTTGCCCTCGTTGAATAACTTTCGCATACGGATTGTCTGGTCGTGTGACGGGGTAGCATCATTCAGGTCGATTTCATCAACCACATCACGCTGGCAATCTTCATCAAGATAGGAAAGCTCTACGGCAGGACGCATTTTAATACGCCCCTCGTCAACAAATTCAAGCAGTTCAGGAACAAGGTTTGTCAGACGCACATATCGGTGTATCTGATTTCTGCTGTCCCCTGTTTCCTGTGCAATTTGTTCATCGGTTCGTAAATTCGTCCCCACTGGGGACACATTTTCTTTTCTTGGTCTGCCTGCTTGTCTTTTCATTGCTTCCAAACGCATTTTATACGCAAAGGCTTTTTCACTCGGCAATATCTCTGACCTCTGAAAATTACTCTCAACCATTAAAATGGTCGCTTCATCTCTGTTCAGGTCTACAATCTCACTTCTCAAGGTTTCAAATCCTGCCAGTTCACAAGCTCGCTTTCGTCTGTGTCCTGAAACAAGTTCGTATCTGCCGTCCTCTTTCTGCCTTACCGTTGCCGGAGTAATAACCCCTCTTTCCTTGACACTCTCCACAAGCTGCATCATATCTTCATCGTCCCTGACCTTAAACGGATGGTCTGGGAAATCATCAATCAGCTCTAACGGAATATCTCGGATTTTTGAAAGCTGTTCTTCATCTCTCTGTGCCTGCGTGGTAAATAAATCATCGAGCTTCGTGAGAGTGAAGTCGCTCTTTCTTCCTGCCATCGGCTAACACCTCCTTTGTAAATTCAGCGTATGCCTTAGACACTGTGCTGTTTGGCTCATAAGCATAAATGCTTTTGCCTTTGGAAGAAGTTTCAGCGGCTTTTACGGCAATCGGGATTTGTGTTCGATACATTCTTATCTGATTACCGAAATTCGCCCTGAGTGCTTCCACCGTACTCTTTGCAAGGTTTGTTCGGCTATCCACCAAAGTAAGCAGCATACCGTCTATCTTAATATCCGGATTGATATACTTCTTTACTTTTGAAATGGTCTGCACAAGCTGTGTCATACCCTTTGCCGGCAAATACTGAGCCTGAACCGGAATGATAACACTGTCTGCCGCCGATAAAGCATTGAGAGTAACCATACCAAGTGAAGGCATACAGTCTATAATTACATAATCATATCTGTTTTTCACTTGACACAAATAATTCTTGAGTGTAGTTTCTCTGCTCATTGCGTTTACAAGGTTAAATTCCATTGCTGAAAGCTCAAGGTTTGCCGGAACAAGGTCAACACCTTCTTCGTGATGCAGGATACCAACCATAGGGTCTGTCATCGTTTCATTGATTACATCTGTGAGTTTTGTTGCAAGCGTGATACCCAAACCGTCTGTATCCTGCCAACCAAGACAAGTCGTTAAATCGCCCTGCGGGTCTGCGTCTATGAGCAATACTTTCTTGCCCTGCATTGCAAGCCCGACTCCGAGATTAACTGTTGTGGTGGTCTTTCCGACTCCGCCTTTCTGGTTACATACGGAAATCGTTTTGCAGTTTGACACTTCTTTTTGCCCTCCTTTCTGAAATTCATAGCCACCGCATTATGGCTATGTACCTGACCGACTCATTTCCTAATCGGTCATAGCAATATTTGTTCTCAACACCCCTTGCCAAGCAAAATGCTTATGGGAAGTCACTAAGGAACAGACTGCTTATCTGTATCATAGGATTCTAACCTCTGCCGGGTACTCCGCCAGCTCCATAGAGAAGTATCATTATCATTCTGACTGTCATCGCCATATCAGGAGCAACCTGATACTCATAGCCGGAATTCTCGCTATTCTGAAATACAGAAATCACGGCGTACCTGCTAAAGTGGCTATCATCAGAAATAAAGGCTTAGTGAATGACTTATTCAATTTTCAAGCGAAAAGGCTTCCGTTTTTGCTATCTGGAATGAACCCCTTCACTCATTTGGACAAAGGGGTATGAAATGCACACCCAAAATCGCCGCTTTTCCGAAAATTTTTTTGAAAAATTTTTTGAAATAAAAAAAGCCGCCTGCTCCGGTTAGGAAACAGACGGCAAAACACGTTCTAAATGTATTCAATTTTCAATTTCTTTTTCTTTGCTTCAAGCACTTTGCAGAGGACATCATCTACTGCATCGGTGTATCGTCCCTGAGCTGCTAAATTGTTCTTCAGTTCAATGAGCGATTGTATCACTCGGCTTCGTTCTTCTTCATTTAAGTATAGATGATAGGTTTTCTCTCTCATTGGCTGTCCCTCCATCTTTCAAATGTATTTTTGATTATCTCTACATCTTCCTCTGTATCAGAAGAAATAAATATATGTACGTTCTGAAAAGCTCTTTTTAGGCTGTCGGCATAATCCAGTTCAGTGCCTTTCATCGGCAGTTTAATCAGTCTTATTCCTCGTTGCTCACACATATATGCTTTCATTATTTCTATATTCTCGTCAGCACTTCCTGACTCAATAGCCAACTTTTCTGAAGGTATGTATGTTTCAAGCGGAACTCCAAGCAATCGGTCAGAACCAAGTTCTGCTTTCAAGCCTTTCTTATTAGAATAATAGCTGACAGCCAAAGCAGGAAACAATGACAAATATTCTTGCTCACAAATTCGGCAGCCTTTATTCAATATCGTTCTTTCATTTATCTTCATACTCCACGAATGACCGTGCCTGCATTTCCACCACGCTCTCTTTGCTGAATTTCGTGATACCTCTGTCGGTTTCCATTTATTCTGTTCATAATCCCATTCGCTGAGAAGCTGACTATCTGTTGTCGCCAAATCATTATATCCGGCAAGGACTTCTCTCTCTGCACAAACGGGGCATACCGTACCTTTTACACGGGCATTGATAACAGATTTCCACTCGTTACCGCATTTACTGCACTTCCACCAGATGTTTTTCCTCGACTTTGCATTTACTTCATCAGGCTTCAATGGCAAGTTCTTCTCCGACCACTCTGAAGCAATTTCAAGGTGTGTTGTCTGCAAATCGTTAAACCCTTTCAGGAATATGTACCCACTGCAATACGGGCATTTGCTACCACCGGAACGGGTAGAAATAAGGGTGTTCCACTCCCTGCCGCAATCCTTACACTTCCACCAAGCCTTACGATTGGCAAAGACCGTAACCTGAGTTGGAAGTAACGGATAATTTCTATCCGACCACTCGGCAGCTATATCCGGCAGAAGTGTTGCAAGGTCATTAAATCCTGCCAACACTTTATTATGGGAGCAATACGGGCAACCTGTTTTATTTATTGTCCTGCTCTTAACGGCTGCTTCCCACTCGTGACCTTTCTCGCATCTCCAAATCACTTTCTTATGAGAACCAATAGAAACCTCTGTCGGTTTTATCTTATTCTTTTTCGACCACTGCTTTACCAGTAGCGGCTCTAATGTCGCCAAATCGTTAATCCCTGCAATCACTCTCGCACCGGAACATATCGGGCATTTTTCTCCATTAGAACGAGCCTTAACGCTTGTCTGCCATTCGTGACCACAAGCACCTTTCCACCATACTTTTTTATTTGAACCGAAAGTAATGTCATCAGGCGTAAGCGTTAAATTCTTTTCCGACCACTCCGAAACAAGCTCCGGGTGTACTTCTGCTAAACTGTTATTCATAGCCAAACCTCAACCTCCTTGTGCTTAGAGTATATGAAGTTTTGGCTTTATCTTGTAGTTTGCGAATATCCGTATAAATAGAAAAAGCCCTTTGAGAAAGGGATTTCTCCTCTCTCAAAGGGCAAGTTGGCAAACTGAAATTTGGCGTTCCATCACTATTAGTTCAAAAGGATGTGCATCAGAAAACCAATTAAAACGCAAACAACAAATGTTGTCAACGCAGTACCTATAACTAAAAGAATTTTTTGATAAGGACGTTTGCCTATTTCTCGTTGCTTATGAATATCATCCAAAAGTTTTCCCTCAGAAAATGCGACAATTTCTTTATAGGTTTGAACATCATTATCTTTTTTTACCTTTTCAACCTTAAAGGCAAAGTACATAGAGATTGCCCAAATGATTCCCCAAGGAATGAATGCCCAAACACCAAGCCACATAAATAGCGGAACTGCAGAAACAGCAGTTGCAATTAGCATTATAGTGTAGGATTTTCCATAGCGATTCATCTTTTCAATTTCTTCTTTTTGAATTACATCTTTCATAACTTCAATATCTCCTTTGATTAGATTGTCAAGGGAAATTTGAAAGATTTCACTCAGTAATACCAAACTATTCACATCTGGATAGCTTTTATCATTTTCCCAATTTGAGATTGTTTGCCTTGAAACATAAACACGATTGGCTAACTCCTCTTGGGATAAATGTACTTCCTGACGATGCATTTTTATTTGCTTTCCAAGTTCCATCTCGTCACCTCCTTGCATACTCATACTAATCGAAAGGTCTTATTTTCGCTATCAAAGTGCATTGACATCTATGTTTTCCGTGTGTCAAAGGTCTTTTACAGACCGTAAACTCCCGATTTGTATTTCTGTTTGTTTTAAAAATGGGCAACTCCGATTGGAATTGCCCACTCATTGCACTAATTATGCGATTTTTTCTTGCTTGCACCGATTTCTGCATCAAATGATGTAAGTTTGATGTAAATCGCTGTTTTTTCAGTTTTTTATCAAATGAAGTACGTCCCGTCTATTTGGTAAAACGGTACATCTTTACATCATCTTAATAGAGCTTTGCACCTGCTGGAATGTGGTCATCAACCATCAGAAGATGAAGCTTTTCTTCGCCTTCTTCTTCATGAATAGCACTGAGGAGCATACCGCAAGAGTCAATGCCCATCATAGCTCTCGGTGGAAGATTTGTGATAGCAATAAGAGTCTTTCCAACCAGTTCTTCCGGCTCATAAAAGCTATGAATACCGCTTAAAATGGTTCTGTCTGTGCCTGTTCCGTCATCAAGAGTAAACTGTAACAGTTTCTTTGACTTCGGTACTGCAACACACTCTTTAACCTTTACTGCACGGAAATCTGACTTGCTGAATGTATCAAAATCAACAAATTCCTCAAATAAAGGCTCTACCTTTACCTTAGAAAAATCAATCTTTTCAGACTCAGTTTTTACATTTTTTTCAGGTGCTTCAGAAGCTGTATTGTTTACATCATTTTTCTTATTTACACCATCTAAGGACTTCATTGTCGGGAACAAAAGTACATCCCTGATAGCTGGTGAATCTGTAAGGAGCATAACAAGTCTGTCAATACCATATCCGATACCACCTGTTGGAGGCATACCTACTGCAAGTGCATTAAGGAAGTCTTCATCTGTGTGCTGTGCTTCCTCATCACCATTCTCTGCATTCTTATCCTGCTGTGCAAAACGCTCTCTCTGATCGATTGGGTCGTTAAGCTCTGAGTAAGCATTACACATTTCCCATGTGTTGATGAACAGTTCGAAACGTTCAACCTTTTCTGGATCAGATGGCTTCTTCTTAGTAAGTGGAGAGATTGCAAGCGGATGATCCATAATAAATGTAGGCTGGATTAACTTTTCTTCGCAGTACTCTTCAAAGAATAAGTTAATGATATCGCCCTTTGTATGACGTTCCTCGAACTCAATTCCTCTTTCCTTAGCAAGAGCCTTAGCTTCTTCATCTGTCTTTATTGTATCAAAATCAACGCCTGCATATTCCTTGATAGCATCATTCATAGTAAGTCTTCTGAATGGCTTTCCAAGGTCTATCTTAGTACCATTGTAAGTGATTTCAGTTGTTCCACATACAGTCTTTGCAAGATGTCTGAACATACTCTCAGTAAGCTCCATCATACCTTCATAATCTGTATATGCCTGATACAGCTCCATAAGTGTGAACTCAGGATTATGTCTTGTGTCAACACCTTCATTTCTGTATACACGTCCGATTTCATATACTCTTTCAAGACCACCAACGATAAGTCTCTTAAGGTAAAGCTCTAATGAAATACGAAGCTTAACATCCTCATCAAGTGCATTGTAGTGAGTTTCGAAAGGTCTTGCGGCTGCACCACCTGCATTAGAAACAAGTGTTGGAGTCTCAACCTCCATAAAGTCCCTGCCGTCAAGGAATCTTCTGATTTCCTTTATAATCTGTGATCTCTTTACAAATGTATCCTTAACCTCAGGATTCATTATTAAATCAACATATCTTTGACGGTATCTCATATCAGTATCTGTAATTCCATGGAACTTCTCTGGAAGTACCTGTAAGCTCTTAGAAAGAAGTGTTATTTCTTCTGCATGAACTGATATTTCACCTGTCTTAGTTCTGAATATAAAACCCTTTATACCATATATATCACCTATATCAGACTTCTTAAAATCTGCATAAGCATCATCACCGATAGCATCTCTTGATATATATGCCTGCATTCTGCCCTTAAGATCTGCAATATTACAGAAAGATGCCTTTCCCATTACTCTCTTGAACATCATTCTTCCTGCAAAGCTTACCTCAATAGGAGATGCATCCATGATAGCTCTTCTCTCATTGTAATCAGCATTAACCGCCTCTCTTGCCTGCTGCTCATCCATACCATCAGTATTAACCTCTGGTCTGTCACCAAGAAGCTCCTTCTCGTGTGCTTCATAGATAGCTCTGATTTCATCTGTATGGTGTGTAACATCATACTTTGTTATCTGAAATGGATCCTTGCCAGCTTCCTGTAATGCAGCGAGCTTGTCCATTCTTACCTTAATCTGCTCATTAACATCTGGCTGTGCCTGATTCTTGTTATCTGCCACTTTTATTCTCCTTCTTAATCCGTTACTGTTAGTAAATACAAGACACTACCTTATGTGCCTCTTAACAATTATCTCAATCTATAATCTATCTATAACTAGTCATTCTTAACAGAAACAATCTTATATTCTACTACACCAATAGGTGCCTCAACCTTTACGATATCTCCAACCTTCTTGCCAAGCATAGCTGCTCCAAGTGGTGATTCGTTAGATATCTTGTTATTAAGACTATCTGCCTCTGATGAACCAACGATTACATATTCAATGTCTTCATCAAATTCCACATCATGAAGTACTACTGTGCTTTCCATCTTAACAGCATCTGAATCTGTATTATCGTCCTGGATTACTTCTGCATTCTTAAGAATCTCTTCAAGCTCTGCAATCTGTGTTTCAATGTCTCTTTGTTCATCTTTAGCTGCATCGTATTCTGCATTTTCTGAAAGATCGCCCTGTTCTCTCGCTTCCTTTAACTTCTGAGCGACTTCCTTTCTTCTATCAACCTTTAAGTGCTCAAGTAAAGCAACTCTTTCTTCATATCCTTTTTTTGTAAGTAACTGCTTCTCTGCCATTGTTCGTCACCTTTCCCATAAATATATTCATTAAATATTCATATAATGATGCCAGGGTTAAAACGCTAAAAGTCACTTGTGCGAACACATAAACCTTTCTATCACAGTCTATATACTTGTGAAATTCTTTCAATTCTGGCACTCACATTTTTACCATTATCGGATAAAATGTTCAAGATATTATATCTCACCTAAACTTTAATGTCAATGTAATGAAATTCTTATTCAACTCACAAAATCTTTACTCTATTAAATCCTATTCTTGTCATATCAGCTTAACGTCCGTATTCTCTCAACGAATTCGTTAAACTGTTCCTGCTTAGTCACCTGATTCACCTCATGTCTTAATGCTGCAGCATGCTTTATTCCTGTTGTATACCATGCAAAATGCTTTCTCATCTCGCGCACTGCTGTAAATTCGCCCTTTGTTTCAACAAGCATCTGACAATGTCTTATAAGCATATCAGCAACTTCGTCTATGGATGGCCCTGGTGTTACTATTCCTTTTTCAAGATAATCCTTAACCTGCCTGAATATCCATGGATTTCCCTGTGCAGCTCTTCCTATCATCACTCCATCACAGCCCGTTTCTTTAAGCATCCGTGCTGCATCTTCACCACTTCGTATATCTCCGTTACCTATAACTGGTATGCTTACCTTTTCCTTTACTTTTCTTATAACATCCCAGTCAGCCTTTCCAGAATAATACTGGCTTCTTGTTCTTCCATGTACAGCAACTGCTGCCCCACCGGATTCCTGTATAATATATGCTATTTCTTCCGCATTAATACAGCTTTCATCAAATCCTATACGAATCTTTACCGTAAGTGGCTTATCTATTGCATGTGCCATCTTTTCAACTATCTTTCCTACTAACAGCGGATCCTTAAGAAGTGCTGAGCCCTCTCCATTATTAACCACCTTCGGAACAGGGCAGCCCATATTAATATCTATTATGTCAAACTCTCTTTCACACATTCTCTTTGCAATATCTGCCATAATATCAGGATCCGAACCAAAAAGCTGCACAGCGACCGGATTCTCTATGGGATCTGTTTTTAGCAGCTCTTCTGTATTCTTGTTATTATATAAAACTGCTTTGGCACTCACCATCTCCGTGTAAAGCAGTCCACATCCTTGTTCCTTACATAAAAGACGAAATGGCAGGTCTGTTACACCTGCCATTGGTCCTAAGGCTATGGGAGTCTTTATATTAACTGAACCTATATTCATATATACTTTAAAGCCTTTCTTTTCTATAACTACTAATAAAATGAAAGATCAAAATATCAAAAACATTTATGCCTGCATAACAAAACTTTTGTTCTTAACATCTTAATAAAATATAAAACATCAACCATCAAGTCCTAAGAAAAACACCTTATAAAACATTTCCAGAGACTCTAATAACTCTCTTTTTTCATACTGGTTCTTCTTAACAAGCAGTCCACATGCTATCTCATCATATAAAAGGTCTCCCTCATCTGCTGTAGATTTAAAAAGCAATGTTCCATCATCATCGAATTCAAGATCGAGTATGCCACCTACTTCTTCTGTGAATAACACACACATAATCTTTAACTCATTCTTTATATCCTCCGGAAGCTTATCAAAGTCCGGATTAAAGTAGTATTTCTTCTCATACGAGTTTGATGCGCATAATACTACATTTTCGTTTTCTTTATTATACATATCCGTACAATCCTCTCACTGAAACCTCACCTGCTCTTATAGCGGTTTCACATCCATCTTCTGTTTTTATAATAAGTTCGCCATCCTTATTGATTCCAAGAGCCTCACCCACAAGTTCTTTGTTGGCATATATAGCTTTAACTGTCCTTCCCTTATTAATGAGAAGTTCATTATATCTGTCTACTATATATGTTAGATCCTGTGTCTTTAAAAATGCTTCATAATATTTCTTAAAGCTATGTGAAAATGCCGCTATTATACTACTTCTCTTAACCTTCTTCCCAGTTCCAAGATATATTGATGTAGCCATATCCTTTATAGACTCATCGAAATCTGTTGTATTAACATTGATTCCAATGCCTATGACAACATAATGTATGCTATCCATCTCAGCACTCATCTCTGTAAGCGTTCCACTTATCTTCCTGTTGTTAAGAACTATATCATTAGGCCATTTAACATAGCACTTTGCATCCTGTACTTCTTCATTGATAGCATCAACCATGGCAACAGCAAGTACAAGTGTAAGCATAGATGCACTTTCCGGACTAATATCCGGTCTTAAAAGAAGACTCATCCATATACCGCTTCCTGCTGGCGATTCCCATGTTTTTCCTCTTCTTCCACGTCCACCAGTCTGACATTCCGCCACGAAAAGTGTACCATCTGGTGCATTCTTTTCTGCTGCAAGCTTTGCCTGGTTATTCGTTGAATCCGTCTTGTCAAAATATTGAATATGCCTGCATATTCCCTGCATATTTCCACTATCATCAAGAAGAAGGCTCTCTATCTCTGAAGCTGTTATTATATCAGGATATTCTGTGATTCTGTAGCCTTTATTCTGAACAGAATCTATCACATATCCTTCTTCCTTTAACTGGTTAATCACTTTCCACACAGCCGTTCTTGACACACCAAATGTTTCACACAGCTGTTGTCCTGACACATAACCATCTGCATGTCTTAGCAGATGCAATATTTCTGATTTCATATATTCATACCACCTGAATCCATCTCAATCCTCTGGGCAGATTATTAAAACCTCATCGCCCAGACACTAACCCCTACATCATCTTATAAAACGATAAGTGCTGTAACAACAGTCATAATTGCAAGCATCACCGCAACTACAGCTACTATAAGACCAGATACCTTATTGCCATTAATAAAATGTTTTACAGAGGTAAGAGCATTGACTATTGTTCCAAGAAGGAACTCTATAGGAAACAGTATTCCACTTCTGCTTCTTAAGAATAAGACAATAATAAATATAACTGTAGCCGCAACTGTAAGAACAATGTTTGTATAATCTATAATCATTTTTGTCTTTTTGTATGAACCACTTGTTGTATAATACATATAATTCCTCTCCGTTACATCTTTAACATATTGCTGTAAATTATATTAGTATGCTCCAAGTGTAGCTGCCATAACAGCCTTTATTGTATGCATACGGTTTTCAGCTTCATCAAACACTACTGACTGTTCTGATTCAAACACTTCATCTGTAACTTCCATCTCATCAAGACCAAACTTATCATGTATCTGTTTACCAATAGTTGTCTTAAGATCATGGAAAGCTGGAAGGCAATGCATAAATATAGCTTTCTTATCTGCATTATCCATAACCTTTTTGTTAATCTGGTATGGAAGTAATGCCTTGATTCTTTCATTCCATACTTCGTCTGGTTCTCCCATAGATACCCATACATCTGTATAAAGTACTTCAGCTCCCTTAGTGCCTTCTTCAACATCCTCTGTAAGTGTTACTGAGCCACCGCTCTGTGCTGCCCACTCCTTACACTGGTTAACAAGTGCTTCATCAGGGAAATATTCCTTAGCTGTGCAGGCTGTAAAGTGTAAACCAAGCTTAGAGCATACTATCATAAGTGAATTTCCCATATTGTATCTTGCATCACCCATATACACGAACTTAACACCCTTTAATCTGCCAAGCTTTTCTTTTATTGTGAGCATATCTGCAAGCATCTGTGTTGGATGATATTCATTAGTAAGTCCATTCCATACTGGAACTGATGAATACTTTGCAAGATCTTCTACTATTTCCTGTCCGAATCCTCTGTATTCAATACCTTCAAACATCGTGCAAAGAACTCTTGCAGTATCTGCTATACTCTCTTTTTTTCCTATCTGTGAACCCTTAGGATCAAGATATGTAACACCCATACCAAGATCGTGTGCAGCTACCTCGAAAGAACATCTTGTACGTGTACTTGTCTTTTCAAATATAAGTGCAACATTCTTTCCAAGAAGTGGCTGTTCTACAACACCATCCTTTTTCATCTTCTTAAGCTTGGCTGCAAGCTCTATAAGATATTCTATTTCCTCCGGTGTATAATCCTTTAATGTTAAAAAATCCCTGCCTTTAAGATTCATAATAATCCTCCATTCTTGCGCACACTTTTAAGCATAATGAATCTGTGTCATATACGCCCTGACACAAATTCAGCATAAAACATGAAATATATTTTATCTCATTTGTTTTATAAATACAAGTATAAACGTGTACGATCAAATGCAATCAAATGCAGTATAAACGTGTACGATCAAATGCATTGTAAATACATACTATAAAATACACACATTAAAACATGCTCTCATGTATACATATACATACCGCATATACCGCAAAAAAAATACAGGCTGACTTCTGTCAACCTGTATGATTCATGCTATAAGTTTAATTCTATTCGGTGAAAGTGCAAGTCATCATTCTTACACTATTTGATTAAACCTTCTGCCATTCTAGTGAAATACATGATTCCCTATAATAACATAGCTGGACATAGATGATATATTCGCTGCAGATATCATTCTGAATGATGTATATCCACCGATATTATTATGTCCTGATAATGCTTCAACTGCGGCATCCATACATGCCTGTGAACGTAACCCGCTGTTGATTCTGCTCTGGAACTTCGCTGATGGACTACCTGCTCCATCCGATACTCCAGAGAACTGGGATCTCTGATATATAACACCAGATATTGAATTAGGGTATGCAGAGCTTCTTACTCTGTTTAATACCACATTAGCTACTGCAAGCTTACCTTCGTATGACTCGCCGTTAGCTTCCCAGTCAATGATACATGCAAGAAGATATAATTCTTCATCACTCACGCTCATCGTAGGATTATATGTTATATCTGATCCAGATATAGTGTTTGATATAATCGACTGTACTCTGGCCTCCTCAGCTTTTCTTGCTGCCTCAGCCTCGGCTGCGATTCTTTCCTCTTCAGCTATTCTTGCAGCTTCGGCTTCTGCTTCCATAGCCTCAGCTTCTTCAAGTGTATATCCTGTAAGAATATCTTCCTCACTTATCGAAGCTGTAATCGCTTCTGCTTCCTGACCAAACAGGAGAGCTGCCGTTTTAGTATAACCTTCACAATTACCAGAGCTTATCTTTGTCCAGCCTTCACTTATCTGTAACACATCTACTTCTGTGTTCTTGTAAAGTCTTCCGACAACCTCTGAATCTGAATCCATACCCTGATATACATCAAGATAAGGATCTGTAATCGCAAGCGCTTTGTCATGCATCTGGCCTTTTGTTTCTTCCTGTACTGTTAATACTGTTTCTTCAACATTGGCTGCGTATGATGCAACTCTGATCTCGGTATCAGTAATTGTACTTTCGTGTTGCTCATAGGTAGGTTTCGCGTCTGTCACTTTAGGAAGCACTGGCATCATCATCACTACCAGCGTAGCACCTAAACAACAAGCAGCTTTACTACTTCTAAGTTTCATAAAGTTTTTCCCTTTCCGGCACAAGTTGTTAAATGCGCCTACAAAATGTTACAGAATTGTTACATTTTGTTACGAAAGTATAATAGCAAAGTTAAGCCGTTTTGTCAAATTTGTTACAAAAAACCGCAGAAGTGCATACTTCTGCGGTTTAAAGGCAATATTATCCATTTTATAAATATAAAATATTTATTAAGTTGTCACCCATCTATGAGCAAGCTCATGTGGGTTTAGACCTTTTGACCCTGGTATCATGTTATATAGCTGTAATAATTATAATCTCTGTCTTACAGCCTCATATGTTAATATCGTACATGCTATTGCTGCATTTAGCGATTCTACTTTCCCCTGCATAGGAATCCTTACTAGCTCATCTGCTTTATCTGTAAGCTTATCTGTAAGACCATTTCCTTCATTGCCAATCATAAATGCTGTTGGCTGTGTATAATCCTTTACATTATAATTATCAGTCCCCTTAAGATGGGCAGCATACACCCTGATACCTTTCTGCTTACATTCTTCTACAGCTTCACATATATCATCCACATATATAACCGGCACACGGTACAACGAACCCATAGTTGAACGTATAGTTTTTGGATTATATATATCTACTGTGTTACAGCTCATAATAACACCTGTAACACCAGCTCCCTCTGCCATTCTTATTATTGTGCCAAGATTTCCAGGATCCTGAAGATTCTCTAGTATAAGCAATAATGGCTGTATTGTATTGCTGTTTATATGCATATCTCTTCCAAACAGATCTTCAATAGTAATCTCTGACATCTTAACAACAGCCATTATTCCCTGTGGTGTCTGTGTGTCTGACATACGGATAAACACATTATCTGACACATCCTCAAGAATGTCTTTTCCTAATGCTTCATAATTCATCTTTTTAAGGAATTCCTCATTATCGGCCTTAAATGTCTCAGAAACATATACCTTAACAAGTCTGTCTCTAGGTGCTTCTGACACCATCTTTATTCCCTCAACAACAAACTGTTTTTCTTCTTTTCTTAACTTTGACTTCTTCTGCAGATTAACTATATGCTTAACCTGTGAACTGCTTGTACTTGTAATCATTCTATTTTACCAGCCAGTAATTATATCTAATTAATTACCAGCTTTCCCTTTCTTAAATTCCAATATGTAATTCCATAATACTAAACTAATAACAATCCAGCAAGCAATAGTTATTGTAATTTTTATCTATTGTATAAGCACCCTGATTATTATAAATACACAGGTTATTATAAATGCTGTCACACATCTTTTAACAGAAAATACAGCAAGTCTTTGAGGGTTATTTTTATAATATTTCACCATTACTGTATCCCCTTCTTTAGCGTACATTGATACCTGAATCATATTATCAGACACAATATTTCTGCCCTCCGCCTTATATTTAACAACTGCCCATTGTGAATTTCTGAAATTTGTTCCATTCTTATTAACATATCTTGTCTTTATAATCTTAGCATCAGCTTTCTCTACCCTGCCACCCATAAATATAAGCTGGCATCCCTGTATGAGCGAATATAAAAGCGTTATTACTATAATAGCATTTATAAATAAGACATCATTTCTCATATATACTGCCTTTCTGTCCATTTTCCCAGCCTGTATCTATTCCCAGAACAGCTCATCAAGTGTCTTATCAAGCACCTTGCATATTGCTATGCAAAGGTTAATCGTAGGGTTATAGTCCCCCTTCTCTATAGCACTAATCGTCTGTCTTGAAACATTACACAGCTTTGCCAATTCATCCTGTGATAAGTCCTTAGCTGCCCTTGCAGCCTTTAATTTAAGATTCTTCATAGCCTTTTCTTTCTTTTATATATTTATGGATAAATACTGTTAACATCAACAAAAATCCAACCAGTAATATCAGATTACAGCCACCATTATCAAACATAAGCTTTCCGTCACTCTTAATAGTTCCATCAATTATATGACCGGCTGCTGATATGGCATTCGCTATTATGATTATTGCAACCATAACTACATAAGCCAGCCCCTTTTCATTCACAGAAAAAAATGCTCCATTCTCAATCGCATGTATTGCATAAACATCCACACTTAACATCATCGCTGCAAAAAGGAAAAAGTTATTATCAAATGGTACACTTATCCTGGCCTCGTTAATTATACAAAGCATACCTGTCATAACAAGCATTATAAAAAAGCCTCTCTTATATCCCTCTGCTCTAATAGCAAGCTGTCTTTCATCATACTCACAATTTCTTTTACTATACGTGGTTAATAACATAATAGCTGCAAATACAATAACAAAAATCAATACTAATATAAAACCATCCATGACAATACCTCCTTGTGTAATAACCACAGCCAATATAGCTGTGTTGTTAATAATCATCCATGCATCAGCTTAGCACACTATTAATATATGATATTGATTACATATTGTCAAGTATATTTTACATTTCGCAATATATAGCAATCACTATTACTGTTGTAATAGTTGTTATATTTTCAGTTATAATATCAGTTATCAACCCTATTACGAATGACGACAACTAATAAAAGACGGATACCTGTCACCCACAGATACCCGTCCGGATAAATAAAACTGATTGAATAAAAATGCATTATTAAAACTGATTAATATAAAAGCTGCATAAACACCAGCCACGCTTAATTAGAAAGCATAGAACTTATATTAAACTCATACTCGCTTATATCCTTTGTCATGGCAAGTGCTTCATCTATATCATAATCAACAAACTTACCATTCTTATAAGCTACAAGTCGGTTACTCTTTCCTGCAACTAAAAGGTCAACTGCATACGAACCCATAATAGATGCATACATTCTGTCCTTACATGTAGGTGAACCACCTCTCTGCATGTAGCCAAGAATAGTTGCCCTTGTTTCTATACCTGTTGCTGCTTCGATTCTTCTTGCCATGCCTGTTGAGTGTCCGATACCCTCAGCATTGATAATAAGATGATGCTTCTTGCCTTTCTTTCTGCCATCAATAATATGGTTAATAATAGCCTGCTCATCTCCGTTATATCTTTCTGGGAGAAGAATATCCTCTGCACCATTCGCAATACCACACCAAAGTGCAATATAGCCTGCATTACGTCCCATAACCTCGATAATACTGCATCTTTCATGTGATGTAGAAGTATCTCTTATCTTGTCTATAGCCTGCATAGCTGTATTGACTGCTGTATCGAATCCGATAGTATAATCTGTACATGCAATATCAAGGTCAATAGTTCCCGGAAGTCCAATCGTGTTAACACCTGCATCTGCAAGCTTCTGTGCGCCTCTGAACGAACCATCACCACCGATAACTACCATGCCATCAATACCATGCTTCTTACATACCTCTGCTGCCTTCTTCTGTCCTTCTTCTGTCATGAACTCCAGACACCTGGCTGTATAAAGAACTGTACCACCTCTCTGTATGATATCTGATACACTCTTTTTATCCATATCAATAATCTCATCATTGATAAGACCATTGTAACCCTTCTGTATTCCTTTTACCTTAAGTCCTTTGTTGATAGCTGTTCTTACGACAGCTCTTATCGCAGGATTCATACCAGGGGCATCGCCACCGCTTGTTAACACACCGATTGTCTTAATTTCTTTAGCCATATATATTTCCCCTTTCATCTAAAGTCTATGACCTTTTACCGTAAAAGATATATTGTCCTTTTAATATTTTAATATCACTGTCATTAATAGTACCACAAAATCAAAAAATAATATATTGTTTTACAAAAAATTTATCATATTTTACGTTGTAGTCACATTCTTCTCACCATACATCGACTGAAGCTTCTGTATAAGTTCAGAATCCACCCTTATAGTGCGACTTGCTGGAAGTGTAAGCCTTTTGTTTTCTTTAGTACAGTATATCACCACTGTATCCTTTCCATCAGAATTATATAATATTCCATATAATTCATCCTTCTTATCCTCATAATCTGACAGACTGGCAAACCTTATCCACAATTTTCTTGGAATACTGGCAAAATCCACAACCTTATCACATATAAGCTTGGCATTTTCATCAACATTGGCCTGTACCTTTCCAGTAACAAAAACCTTTTCAGCATGGTCTATAACAACACGGTTTGCTGTAAAGCTGTTAGGAAATACCACCACCTCAACTGTTCCAACAACATCTTCTACTGTAAGAAAAGCCATCAGCTGTCCTTTCTTTGTTGTCTTAATAGTCTTTTCAGTTATCAATCCACCTATAGTTGCTATAGCACCATCTCTTGCCTTTGTCTCACCAAGTTCATCATCCACTTCAAAATCAGATGAAACATTGGTTATATATTTGTTGACCATACCTGTATATTCATCAAGTGGATGTCCACTTACATACACACCCAGAATCTCCTTTTCGTAACCTAAAAGCTCCTCCTTTGTGTACTCTGCAACATCCGGAATTCTTATCTCGAAAGCTTTCTTATCCTCTTCTGCTGCAAAATCAAAAAGCGACATCTGTCCTGTCATGGAATCCTTGTTATGCTTTATTGCACTGTCAAGCATGCTTTCTGAGACTATCATCATGGATTTTCTTGTATGTCCAAATGTATCAAATGCACCTGCCTTAACGAAATTCTCTATCGCACGCCTATTAAGTGCATGTGACATCCTTGTCACGAAATCCTGCATAGATATAAAGCTGCCATTTTCCCTACGTTCCTTTAGGATAGCCTGTATAGTAGGTCTTCCAAGTGACTTGATAGCAGCCATCGCAAATCTTATCTTTCCGTTTTCTACTGTAAACTCCATCTGTGATTCGTTAACATCAGGTGGAAGAATACCTATATTCATCTGTTTACATGCATATATATATCCTGCAACCTTTGATGTATTATCAATAACCGAGGTCATAAGGGCTGCCATGAATTCAACAGGATAATATGTCTTAAGATAGGCTGTCTGGAATGATACAACAGCATAACATGCAGCATGTGACTTATTGAAGGCATACTTGGCGAAGTCAATCATATCATCATATATTTTTCCAGCCACCTTCTCATCTATGCCATTGTTAACACAGCCCTTAACACCTTCATCTGGATTGCCGTATATAAAGTTCTTACGCTCCTGCTCCATAACATAAGCCTTTTTCTTAGACATGGCACGCCTTACCAGGTCACTTCGTCCCCAGGAATATCCAGCCAGATCACGTACTATCTGCATAACCTGTTCCTGATATACAATACAGCCATATGTTGGTTTAAGTATAGCCTCAAGCTGTGGACACGCATATGTTACACTATCCTGGTTGTTCTTTCCCTTAATGTACTGTGGAATAAAGTCCATAGGACCCGGTCTGTATAGTGAAATTCCAGCTATAAGGTCTTCTAACGATCTTGGTTTTAGTTCCTTCATAAATGACTTCATGCCAGCACTTTCAAGCTGAAATATACCATCACATTTACCAGTACTGATGGCATCAAAAACGCCCTTGTCGGAGTAATCAATATCGTGAATAGAGAAGCCTTTATTATGTTTTTTTATAAGATTCTCTGCATCTTTTATCACAGTAAGAGTTCTTAACCCTAAGAAATCCATCTTAAGAAGCCCCAGTTCTTCAAGTGTTGTCATTACAAACTGTGCAACAACTGCACCATCTGAACCTGTTGAAAGTGGAACATAATCCTCAACTGGCTTTCCACAGATAAGAACACCAGCTGCATGCATAGAAGCATGCCTTGGAAGACCTTCAAGTCTTTTACTCTTATCTATAAGGTCCTTTATCACTTCATTGTTTTCGTATTCACTTTTAAGATCCGGATTCTCTGCAAGTGCCTTATCTATAGTTATGCCTATCTCTCTTGGCACCATCTTTGCTATGTTATCAACCATGGCATAAGGCAGATCCAGTACTCTTCCTACATCCTTTATAACAGCTCTTGCCGCCATAGTACCAAAGGTAACTATCTGTGAAACACAATCCTTGCCATATTTTTCTACGACATAATCTATGACCTCCTGTCTTCTTTCATAACAGAAATCCACATCGATATCGGGCATGGATACTCGCTCCGGATTAAGGAAACGTTCAAAAATAAGACTATATTTAATAGGATCAAGGTCAGTTATCTCAAGACAATATGATACTATACTTCCTGCCGCAGAGCCTCTTCCTGGTCCTACCGGAATATCATGTCTTTTGGCAAAGTTGATATAATCCCACACGATAAGAAAATAATCCACATATCCCATAGAATAGATAACTGAAAGTTCATAAGCAAGTCTTTGGAATATGTTATTAGTATCTTCCGCTATCTTTATAACAACATCTTTTCTATCTTCAACTGACTCATCACCTGCCAGTCTTACGAACTCATCAACAGATATATCTGCTGCCTGGTCAGGATATCTTTTCTTAAGTCCCTCATAGCACAGATAATTAAGATATGTCCACGAAGTATATCCTTGCGGTACCGCAAACTTAGGAAGCTTTGTCACACCGAATTCAATCTCGACGTTACATCTTTTTGCTATCTTTTCAGTATTAGCCAGTGCCTGCGGTGCATACTTAAATAATTCTGCCATCTCCTCAGGTGATTTAAGATAATACTGTCCGCCTGTATAACGCATCCTGTTCTCATCAGTGACCTTCTTACCTGTCTGTATACACAGCAGAATATCATGTGCATCAGCATCATCTGCATACGTATAATGCACATCATTAGTGCATATAAGCTCTATGCCTGTTTCCTCTGACATTCTAAGAAGCTGTGGATTAACATAATGCTGCTCTGCTATACCATGATCCTGCAGTTCAAGAAAGAAATTATCCTTCCCAAATATATCCTGATAATAAAGTGCCACCCTCTTAGCTTCTTCATACATGCCTCTTGCTAAGTATCTTTGCACTTCACCTGCAAGACAGGCACTAGTGGCTATGATTCCTTCGTGGAATTCCCTAAGAAGCTCTTTATCAACTCTTGGCTTATAGTAAAAACCCTCCGTGAAACCTCTTGAGACTATCTTCATCAGATTCTGATAACCAGTATTATTCTCAGCAAGCAGCACAAGATGGTTATACTTATCCTCACCCGTCCCTGCTTCCTTATCGAATCTTGAGCCAGGGGCTACATACACCTCACATCCAAGAATCGGCTTAATTCCTGCCTCCTTAGCTGCCTTATAAAAATCTATGACACCATACATAACTCCGTGATCAGTTATTGCAAGACTGTCCATGCCAAGCTCTGCAGCACGCTTAGTTATCTCTTTAATTTTACTTGAACCATCTAACAGCGAATACTCCGTATGAACGTGTAAATGTGTAAATGACATATTATATTTTCCTCCATATATGACCATAAAATATCTGTCATATCAATTAACATTGATTGTTCTATATCTGTTTAATATATAGAAGAAATTCTATCATATGTCATAGTTCTTTTCAAACATTTAGACTGCAATATACCTGACGAAATTCAGGCTGCAATATACCCTGCAGCTATGCCAAGTATTGCACTTAGAACAATTATTATAACCGGGTGCACCTTCTTAAACGACAATATCAATGCAAGTGCAAGTATTCCTATAGAAACATATGTACCAGATGTTTTAAAAACCTCTAATGTAAATCCCTCTGGAATAAATACCTGCCTGCCAACTGATATAACCGAAGCTCCTATAAGTCCGACAACTGCAGGCTTAAGACCACTCATACAGCCCTTTACAACACCACTATTCTTAAACCTTTTATAGCAGCCGGCTATTATGAGTATTATTATAAATGATGGCAGTACAACGCCAAGTGTTGCACACACAGAGCCTGCAACACCAGCAACCTCTTCACCTACATAGGTTGCCACATTGACTGCAAATGAACCAGGAGTGCTTTCACTAACTGCTATAAAGTTAATAATATCCTGTTCACTCATCCAGCCATGTGCCACAACCTCGCTCTCTACTAGAGGAAGCATAGCATAACCTCCTCCGAAGGTGAAGGCACCTATCTTAAAAAATGTCCACAATAATCTTATATATATCATACACTGCTTCTTTCCCGATATTTAATCATAATCATTTCTTTTTTGTATTTATATAAGCTGTGATCAGACCAAATAATGCACAGCCAGCTATAACAATTATTACATTAACAGATGTAAATGCACTCAAAATAAATGCCGCAGCCATAACAATATATGACACCGCACACTTCTCAACATTCTTATACATAAGCCATAAAGCCCTTATTATAAGTGCAAGTACACCTGCCCTTATTCCACTAAATGCATACTTTACTGCCTGTACATCCTGAAAGCTGTTTAACACAAAAGAAATCGCAAGTATTATTATAAATGATGGAAGTACCATGCCAACAGTTCCTGCAACTGCTCCCAAAAAACCACCTATTCGATATCCGACAAAGGTTGATGCATTTATCGCTATAGGACCTGGCGTACTCTCCGCTATAGCTACAATATCAAGTATATCATCATCATCGACCCATTTTCTTTTAACAACAGTTTCTCTTTGAATAAGCGGAATCATCGCATAACCACCACCAAAAGTAAATATGCCTATTTTCATAAATGTTGTAAATATCTGAAAAAGCTGTCGGGTTTTTTTTTCATTTTCTTTCATCAAAATATCCTCATCTTTCTGTTTTACTGCTTCATAATCTACATAATTCTTAACCCCTGCTTATTTAACAGTATAACACATCTCCTACTGAGACTGTCCAGAAAAATACCGATAAATTTAATAAGTTACTTTCTGATTATGTTTCCAGACTATCGCTTTAATAAAAACGGCAGCCTTATTTTAATTCATCCTCAAGAAATGATGCTGCATCCTTTACGCAGTCAATGCATTCCCTTTTTACAACTCCATCGGTCAAGCCCTTTAATTCCTTACAAATAACTGTACCATTCTGTTCCTTGAAACGGTTGATTATTCTTCTGGAACCCTGCATAGTTTTGCTGGCATCTTTATTAATCATACCCAAAACATTAACTGCACCAATTATTGCACCACAAGTTGCTTCTGTACTGCCACCCATACCTACTGCAAAACCCTGCGTAAGATTCTTTGCTGTTTCTTCATCAATCCCAGCCATGTCGCAATATGTGCAGGCCACCGCCTGTGCACAGTTATAACCGCACTTTTTTCTTTGAGCTGCTTCATTTACTTTTGTCTGCATAGATATATTTCCTCTCTTATCTGCATTTATTTATCTTGTTTTATTATTACGTATATTATATTTATTATAAATATGTATTCGCATATCGTTGGACTACCATCCCACCTTTATATTTACAGATTAGATGATAATAATGACTCCAGCTCTGCCTTTGATCTTACACCTATTAACTGATTAATAACTTTTCCGTTCTTCATTAAAACAATCGTAGGAATACTCATTACCTGAAACTGTTGTGCAAGTCCTGTTTCTTCATCAACATTTACCTTTCCAACCTTAGCTTTTCCATCATATTCTGCTGCAAGCTGTTCTATAACCGGTCCCATCATTCTGCAAGGTGCACACCATGGAGCCCAGAAATCTATAAGAACCACCTTATCCGATTCTAATACTTCCTTATTGAAATTCTTGTCTGTTATTTTTAATTCTGCCATATTTTCGTCCTCCTGTTATTATATTTCCCGTTTACAATAACAAGAATACTCAAATAATGAATAATTATCTGTGACCAGGTCACATTTCTACATTTTTAGATTATTTATTTGACAATTCTGTCAACGCTTCAATATCTTTTAGTACAATACAGCCTCTATTTACCTCAAGCCATCCCTTCATTGCAAATGTTTTTAACATTCTTGTGACTACTTCTCTTGCAGAATTAACCTCCTGTGCAAGCAGCTCCTGTGTGATTTTAATATTCTTTTTCCCATTTTTTTCATATAATGCAAGTAAAACCCTTGCCAGTCTCACATCAAAATGATCAAATAATATTTCTTTTATTGAACGCACAACAGCTGATAAACGATTCGTTGATAATTCATATGCATAACATCTGAATTCTATATTACAATCCATTAATTTCTTAACAGCTCCTGCATTTATAGCCAGCAGCTGTGTATCTTCCCCTGCCATCAGCTGGACATCAAAACCTATGTCATTAATAACACAGGATGCTGATAATATACAGCAATTATCAGCATTTATATGAAACAGTGTAATTTCTCTTCCATCTTCTGATATGATGTAAACACGGATGGAACCCTTTATTACATATATCATTCCTAAACAGGCTTCTGAAAATGCATTTATTCCTGAATTTTTAGCATAATCTCTTATTGATGAACACTGATAAACCAGCTGTTTTTCTGCATCTGTAAGTTTATCAATGAATGGAAGCTTTTTCATATTATCTTTTATACAAAATCTAATGTCCATCTAAGTTATCCTTTCTTTGTAAATATAAGACTTTATATATATCTGGACAGTAAGGTATAATATTTTTAATTGCTATTTATTATTTTATTTTTTCTATTACAATATATGTAAAATATCATATTTAACACAATACCAAACATAGTAGCCACTGGTGCTGCGAAACCTATCTTTGTAAGGCTTGCATCCGGCTGTATACTCATATAGTAGGCAAGTGGAAGACGTACAAGAAGTGTCTGTATAAGTCCCTGTATCATAACCCACACTGTCTTATCGTGTCCATTAAAGTAACCTATCATACTGAATAATATCGCAGTAACCATTGTTTCAAGCGCAAAGCCTCTTAAGTAATCATAACCCTTCTGTATAACGGCTTCATCTGTTGTAAATATTCCTGTAAGTAAATCGCCCTTAAACATTATAAATACAAAGACTATTAAGCCTATTGTTAATCCAACACCAATACCTGTAAATAATGCTTTTCTTGCTCTCTTTTCATTACCCGCACCGACATTTTGTGATACAAATGAAGCCATCGACTGCATAAGTGCACTTGGTATAAGCATCGCAAAGTTTACAAGCTTACAGGCAACTCCATAGCCTGAGGATGCCTCAAGTCCAAGCTTATTTACGAATGCACATAGCGCAAGAAATGATATCTGTGTAAGGCACTCCTGAAGTGCAAGAGGAAGTCCTGTTTTTAATGCTCTCTTACAATGCTCATTTATCTTAAAATCGTTCTTCTTTATCGTAAATGGAAGCTTCCTTTTAAAGAGTAATAATAATGCAAGCACAACACTTACCGCCTGTGCTAATACAGTTGCGATTGCAGCACCTGCAGCATCAAGATGAAATCCTGCTACCAGCACAAGGTCACCTGCAATATTCACAACACACGCAACTGCAACAAATATAAGCGGTGATTTACTATCTCCAAGTCCCCTGAATATGGCAGCTAAAAGATTATACGCAACTATGAAAAACATTCCACCTCCACATATTTTAACATACATCGAAGTAAGTGAAACTGCCTCTGCTGGTGCCTGCATAAGCACAGCTATTGGTCTTGAAAAACATATCATAACAACAAAAAGTACTGCTGATATCATCGCAAATACTACTATTGAGCCACCTATAAGTGCCCCTATCTGCTGCTGTTTCTTTTCCCCAATATATCTTGCTATAAGCACAGTTATCCCCATGGCAGACTGAGTTATCACGAAGGTTACCAGATTAAGCACCTGGCTTCCTGTTGAAACAGATGAAAGACCTGATGTTGTTCCGAATCTTCCAACAACTAAAAGGTCAACCGCACCATATGCTGCCTGAAGTATAAGTGCCCCTAATATAGGCAGCATAAATGGCACTAACTTTCCTAATATACTTCCCTGTGTAAAATCTGATCTTGAATCTTGTCTTAAATCTTTTTCTGAACTTAAACTGGAATTATTCAATGTCAACTCTCCTTTCGTTCATTACTCTGTAGAATTTATCAATCGTAAGAATCATACAATCTGCTTCCTCATCTGATATGTCATCCATATATTCTACAAGTCTGCTGTAATAATTCTTATCATACTTTTCTGATAACTGTTCACCCTTTTTGGTGAGCGTTATATATGTGATACGGGCATCCTCCTTTGATGTTGTCTTACTAAGATACCCTTTCTTTTCCATTTCCTTGACAGTTCTTGTCACGCCCGGCCTTGGCAGCTTTAACATATCACTTATATCCGAAACCTTCACCTTTACGTCACTATCACCATTCTGTAACGTGTGAATCACATCCATATACTGGATATATGCCGGTGTTACACCATCTGGAAGCTCTGGCAGAAGCTCTCTTATCCTCTTTGCAAGATAACAGGCATCTAACATTCTTTTTATCTTATCTGTTGTCATAGTCCTATATTTCCTCCTTGTACATTCTGATTAAATCAATTCCTCATTATTCTTAAAATGATGACATAGTAAATATACTTCCTTTACTGCATTTAATCTGCTTAACACAAAAATTACCAATGATAATTACTTTAAGTAATTATCATTGGTAATTATATTGCTATTTTTCCGTTTTGTCAATTTATACTTTAATTATTATATCAATTTGTAAATATCAATTCATATGTTAATTATTATATTAATCATTACTTCTTAGCTTTTTTTAACTGTCTTGCTGCCTATGCACAATCCTCTTCAAGCTTAAGTGTCTTTATGCCAAATATAAAGTACAATACATGAAACAGCCACACTATCCCAAGAACAATCCTGCCAACAGGCACTGCGTGCATCATAATAAAACCTATACTCATAAGAATGGTGACTGTAAGCATAATTCTTACCTTTGTCTTTACTGTCATGCCCTTACCCTGCACAAAACTTTCAAGATTCTTTTTATACAGCCTTGTGGATATCAACTTATAATACGGTTTATTGCAATATTGCACATATTTAATCTAATAATGCAAAAAGGCATATGGTTAGGTGTTTCTAACCATATGCCTTAAAATATATTATAATTTGCTTATCATTTCAACCACTTTAACCGATTTATTAATGATATTATTTTTCAATATCAATATGTAAGTGTCAAAAGAATAAAAATAAAAAATGCGGAAATGCTACAAAAAGCTTTATAAAAAAATGCGGAAATATGATAAAATAAAGAATTAAAAAATGCGGAAAGGTAGATATGCTACATTTCCAACCTCTCCGACCATATCTGCACCAGTTTTTCTACTGAATATGCAGCGTTTGCCGGACTTGTTGATGGAAGTGTTACCGCTTTTATTCCAAGCTCTTTTTCCTGATATTTCTTATAATATCTGGCTGATGTCGCACCATTGCAGAACACCTTGGTTATCTTAGACTGCTCCAGTATAGGCTTTAAGTCTGTTGGCACAACATTTCTTATGCTGCTGTCACTTGAGCCTATAATATCACAGCTATATATAGTATCCCACAGGGCTATATGATATTTATGAAGCATCGCCTTCTTTTCTTCTATTGTTGCTGGAACCACTATTCCGTTATACTCGCTATCAGGCTGTTTCTTTGATTTAACGTCATTATATTTACAATACAGTACCTCTGCCATGACTTTCCAGAATCGGTTCTGTTTATGTCCATAAAAAAACATCTGCTCCCGCGACTTTACCGATGGCAGGCTTCCAAGAATAAGTATTCTGGAATCCGCATCATATAATGGCGGAAACGGATGTGTTATGTGTTCATATCTTGAGTCTATATTATCCATGTTTTTGCACTATCCCTCTCTATTTCTATGACTATTTTATACATAATCATTGTATATGTGACACATGCCGATGCACATTCTATATGACATAAAGTTCCCATATATTTTTATTTTATATATATAATGCATTCAGTCAAATATGTTATTCGTATTTATCCCATTTACTTTTTATTCTTCTACAGCAAGATCTCCGCACAACCTGTCTGTTACAAGTTCAGCGCACCTTTGCTTGTGTGCTACATGAAGTGGATGATTCTGAAACTGCTGTAAGGCTTTCTCGTCTCTTAGCTCTGCATAGAATACCAGATCATAGCCTCCGGCAATATTAGTTCCTATGCTTGCATTTATAAGTCCATCTATGTGTCCATTCATAGTATTAACTGAAGCCTGTAAGAATTTAAGTGTTTCTTTCTCTTTATGTTCTGACTTTACTTTATCTGTGTAATTCCAGAATAATATATGTCTTATCATTATATTCACCCCATTGACATTTTAAAGCCACCAGTTGTTGCGAGTTCTACGGGAAAATAATATGAGTGAACCTAGACTCCAACAATACCGCAGAGCAGTACCCCTCCCAGGACTGGTGACATATGTATTATAATACTATTCTACAAAGAAGCAAGCTTTTACTTTAATCTGGATTTTATCTTATCCATGTTATAATCTGGTGCTTCTGCTACAACTGCATCATATAGTGACTTTACATCTTGCTCTTCTTCCTCTATTTCTGAAGCTATTGTACTTAATTCTTTACCCTTTTTTACTTTCTTGATAATTATTTCTATAATTTGTTCTTGTTTGCCACCTTCTAAAAATTCCTTCATTGCGCTCCACATTTCCACATTAACCACCTTTCTTTCCCTTTCATTATTAACTATTTTAATGAGTTCTTTTGTTCCTGTCATTTTGCCTATCATTTCTATGAAATCTATAGACAAATAATTATCTGCATAATTCTTTGCTATATACTCAAAATTCTTTTCATATATACTATGCATAATATCAAACATAGCCTTTACATCTTTATTAGTAAAGTTATACTTTTCTATTTTTTTCTTTTATCTCGTTATACTCTTTTATATATCCTAATGTATCATAAACATCTCTTTAACTCGTTATACCTCATAACTGACTTATGATTAGCCAGCCAGTATATTATAATAAGCTTATACTTGCCATTTATTAAAGATAATGTATAACCAAAATCTGTATCTAATATATTTTCCCCCGTATGGCAGCAATCCGTTTTGGGGATACTTGCTCCTGTATAACAACAATCAATTTTCTGTGTATTTTCTGACTTACAGATACAGCTATGTTCATTATTATCATTGTTATTATGCACGATTTGTTTTTATCTCCTTTAATTTCTACACATTTATCAATTATCTATTTTCAGTTATATTTTCAATTATATATTTATGTTATTATACTTACCTGAAAGCAAGTACTGCACTTTTAGGTGTGTACTTCCTTTTTGTAATAATTTAATGTATATTACATATACGGGCAATACTAATACTGATGCCCTAAAATGCCATAAAAGCATTTTTAACTTTTGTCAAAAGTAAAATGAGGAGTTGGTGAAATATGGTTTTTTCTATTGAAAAATTACGTCCAATAAGAGAAGGAATGACTATTTCAAGAGATTCAAAACTTGGTGATTTGACTAAGGTAACTTACTTTTCACTTGGAAAAGATACTTCTATAAGTCAGGAAAGCTATGACAGAATGACTATGTATATAGGAGCTTCAGGATGGGGAGAATTCATTATAGGTGAAGCTAAAAAGAAAGTTTCATTACATCCTGATGAAGCAATTATTATCCCACCACATACTCTATGTGGTATGCAGACATCAGAAGGATTGGTGTATACAGAATTAATATTGGAAAAGGAGAACAATATGAACGCAAATGTAAAAACAAATGAAGTATTCGCACTTAAGAATCTTATATCTTATGAGGAAGGCAGCATCGCTAATATGGATGTTATAAGTAACCCTTCTATGAAATATGTACTTATGGCTTTCGATGAAGGTACAGGGCTTACACCTCACAGAGCACCTGGTAATGCTATTGTATTCGCACTTGAAGGAAAAGCTACTATCGGATATGAAGGAAAAGACTATGAGCTTAAAGAGGGTGAATGCTTCCGTTTCGAAAAGAATGGTCTTCATAGCGTAACAGCCAATGGAAAGTTCAAGATGGCACTTTTACTTGTGCTTGAATAATAAGTATTGTCATTTAGGTAAGTTATTGATTAGATAAGTTGTTTCTTATGGAATCGTTTAAGAAGCTTATTAATTATCAAGGATTTACTCCATTATATATAATTGCTTGTGAAATTGACACTATTTGCTTTTTTACGCGAATAGTGTCAAACCTTCTTTCCTTTTTTTCTTGCGAGTTTTGACTCAGATTTATTTTTTTGCTAATTGAGTCAAACATAATTTAATGAAAGTTACTTAAATAACAATAGCTCTCACACATTCTCTGATACAACACCACCTTTTACTACATTTACACTATCTATATCTATAGTTATACCAGCACCTGCTTTTTCTTCATTGTAATCCTTCGCAGCAGATACTGCCTGTAAAAACACCACTATTCCTATGCAGAATAAAACTGCAATCATTCCTACACCCTTGTTAATATCTCCTGTGAGCTGTGATACTATACTTACAACTGTTGTTCCAAGAAATGAAGCACCTTTTCCACATATGTCCATAAGTCCGAAGTATTCACCATTTTTCTCTTCTGGAATAATCTTTGTAAAGTAAGAGCGTGATAATGCCTGTATTCCACCCTGAAACATTCCAACCAGAATTGCAAGTATCCAGAACTGTAGCTGGCTTCTTAAGAATATCGCGAATACTGCTATTCCAAGATATGCCACTATACAGACCAATATAAGCTTTTCAGTACTCACCTTATATGACAGTCTGCCAAATATTATTGCACATGGAAATGCTACTATCTGTGTAACAAGCAATGCAAGTAATAATCCTGTACTATCAAGCCCTAATGCTGAACCATACGCTGTTGCCATATCTATAATTGTGTACACACCATCTATATAAAAGAAAAACGCAAGCAGAAATAAAAATATATGTTTTTCTTTTTTTATATTTTTGCAGGTACCATACAGTCTCTTAAAGCTTTCTCTTATAGCATGTGGCTTTCTTTCAACATAATTCTTCTGTTCATACTTCTTTATATGTGGAAGCGACATGCCAAGCCACCATACTGCTACTATTACAAATGCTATGCCCATAGCCATTTCCATGCTTATTCCAATATTTGATGAGCCGAGCACCAGCAACAGACATCCAACAAATGGTATGCAGCTACCTATATAGCCCCACGCAAACCCCTGTGATGATACATAATCCATTCTCTTTTCATCAGTTACATCAACAAGCATTGAGTCGTAAAATATAAGACTTGACGAAAAACCTATCTTTGCTATAACAAACACAATAAGAAATATAAGCCATTTAACACACGCACCAAGCATCGCACAGGCAATACTGCCAATAAGTATTGATATAAGAAAAACTGGTTTTTTGAAGCCTTTAGTATCTGCAAGAGTTCCACACACAGGTCCAAGTAGTGCAACAATGATTGTGCATATTGATGCAGCATATCCCCAATAAGCAAGATAATTCACAGATGAAATCCCTGCTTTACCCGCAAGATAATTAAAGTAAATCGGTATTATAGTCGATACAAGAAGCGCAAATGCTGAATTACCAACGTCATACATAATCCATCTTTTTTCTTTTCCAGTAAGTTTAACATTCATATTTCAGCTTCCCCTCTTTCACATCACACTTTATACTATCCTTAGCATCTGATCCCATATCTGGATAAACGACCTCCTCACACAGTTTTGAACCAAATGTATAATTATACACTTTATTGTATTCTATCTTTCCATATGCTGATGCCCTGAATTCACCTATGAGATTGACCGCAAGAAGTCTGGCATTATCATACAACTCATATAACCGCTTTGTACTATCACTGCAAATAGGATTCTCCTTGTAGTTAACAAGAAGTCCATGCATTTCCTTATAATTACCAGTTATGCGAAGTAGTGCATATATAAACATTCTTTTCAATCTTGATGGCGCTACAAGAAGTTTATTATACGATATCATCCCCTCTAGTGCTTTAACTATGTCATCACTTGTCAGATAATCATAAAATCTGCATATATATGAAGCATTTGTATTATTAGCCTTAATATGGCCGGTAAGACTATGTGTTATCGGATCATAACCATCCTTGATCATAAGACTTCTATCGAATTCCACTTCTATCTCTGTATGGCTCACACCATCCTTAGCAATCTTTTCATCTATATATCCATGACAGCTGACATCAAGTGCAAAGTGACAGCAATACCCATATATATACGCAAGCAATGCCTCTTTATCATCATCATCTGCCTCACAAAAAAGCTTTCCTGCTTTCTTAAAAAAATCAAGACCACTTTTTTCGTGCATGTCATATCCCTGTTTATTAACAGCGCATACAGCAAGCGGCTGGTAATAGAATAATATATCTGGTCCGTGCAAACCAATATCATACAATTCTTTATGATTATTAATAGTTGTTCTTGCAAGCGCTGGCAGACTTTTATATACCTCCTGCCCCATCCTGTAATGTGCATATGTTGATGGCATAAACATCCTCTCCATTTCTGAATTTACATTCCTAATCTTTACATTATTGATTTTCTATATTTCTAATTTTCTATGTTACATATGTCAGAAGTCGCAGAAGTACATTTATACTTCCTATCTCTTATAATGCTCTTACTTCGATATCGTTCTTACTCTGATATCGTTCTTACTCTGATATTATTCTTCCCCTGACATACTTTATAGTCTAAAAAATATTTGTAAAATCCAATAACAACAGGACGTAAATTATACGTAAATTATTGTTAAACTAAATATTAGTTGGTGACGAACGGATGACAAAAGTGAGAAATCAGACTTTATGTACATTAATACTACTTCTCGTTTGTTACCTTAAATACTATAAAACCAAAAACATAAAAACAATCAATGCAATTTATATTAAAGGTCAGTGACCTTTTGACACCCTAATCCTATGACATAAAAAAACAGGGATTGCGCACTAATCCTTTAGTGTGCAATCCCTAGCCTGACATATGATAAATCTAAATTCTTTCTGCGAGCAAATTACCCATTGCCTTACATCCAACTTTATTTCATTTCTATTGTTAAAGTTCACAAATCAACAAATGTCTCCTATGTTACTCATCTAAGATAAGTACTCGTTTCCCATTTTTATATGGATACTCACGAACCTTCAATACATATTCCAAATTTACAATCTGCAATCCATCTTTATTCTCAAGCACAACTCCATTGTCGCTCACTTCTTTTACCACGCCGTCCGCATGTCCATCCAATAATTTAATATATACATCTTTTTCCATAAATCGACTTAACAATTCTTTCATGATTGCAATATCCTTTCTTCTTTGCTCTGAATTTTTTCTGTATTTTACATGTCTGATAGCTGCGGATTTTCGTCTTCTCTTACGAAGTAGGTAAAGCAAGAATATCCACGCAAGCACCACCAACCATATATACCATGTATTTTGCATATATCTGTCCTTTCCTTGTATATTCATATAAGGTCTCCTGGCTGTAACTCATCAAAAATCAAAACAATTCCGGATTTTTACATAATCTTATTACCAGATTTTGAATATTTCAGACATTCCTTGCAATATATTGATACATTAATTATCCATATCAGACATACAATAAATGATGGAAAGAAACCAATACCAAACATAAGTGCACTGATAGCAAGAATAATTGCAAGAATGCTGCACACACTATTAGTCACATTAAATGCTTTAAATGCACATTTACCAACTATAATCTTCTCTGCTTCATCACATGTATCAAGCCACTTTTTCTGAAACTTCATATCATATACTGATGCTGTTTTTTCCGGATTCATCACCTTTACACAGTCTACACTTTTCTGCTGTATAATAACCCCCTCTGCCATAATAGCTAAAAATGCTACGATAGCAACATCAAATCCTATCATGTTCTTAGCATTTTCAAACATTGTAATACCACCTGCGTATGATGCTGCAATAAGAAAATATGAAATTATAAGTGAACCACTCGTAAACCATTGGACTATAGACAACTTATTTTCAATATGATCCGATATTTCTTCATCTTCTCCATCCCACAAAGCAAGCTGCTTCTTAGCCTTTCTGTAATATGGCACTGTCACCGCTGGAAGCATAACTGCAAGTGCAAGCATAAGCCATGGTGCAGTTAATACTACATACTTACTTACCACTGCTTTTATATCCCCGGACATAGCATCAAGTCCATTCGCAGCAACTAAATATCCCATTATACCTCCGACTAAACCTCCTATAACACAAAACAATATGAACTTAGGAAGTGCCTTTTGGTTTGCTTTCTTAATCTGTTCATTTTCCATCTTTTTCTTCCTCCTGTAAATAAAATACTTCTTCAACAGTGACTCCGCATACCTTTGCAATCGTTAATGCAAGTGTTACTGATGGCGAATAATCTCCTCTTTCTATAAGGCTGATTGTCTGTCGTGATACTCCACACAGCTTTCCCATCTCCTGCTGATTAACTCCAAGCGCAGCCCTGCGTTCCTTTAAACGATTCCTCAGTATCATACATACCTCATTTCTATGCACGTTTTTCATATTAGTTTTGTGTCAAGTGCGCGCATACACAAATCTCACGTGTGAAATATTGATTTCACATTGTATATCCATATGAAAACTTATTGCTCTTTTGACAATCTTCGTTATCAAAATGACAAATTCTCTTGTCATTTTGCATTATACTCTTGTCATTATATACTGTCAATACGTGACCATAAAAATATACTATTCAATTTATTTTGCCAAGATAATTATTTAATTGCGTAACACATCTAAAATAATTCATTATGTATTATGTTCAATTCTTATAACTGTAATTATTCTATTATATCGCTATTTTCCTTATCTATCTGCAATGCTGCATACAATATCATATCGTTTATATTTCTAAGATATATTAAATACAAATAATACAAAATAAAAAGGAACATATCAGACACAACCTGCATCTGATACATTCCCTTTATTACTTATTTATTGGTTTATCTGTAATAGACAACTACTTAATCGCTATGATTATATGCATCCGCAATTATGCAATCACTCATTATACAATCACTCACTATGCAATCACTTATTATGCATTATCCTTCGATAGCAATTCTGTTGCTGCTTTCTATCTGTTCTGCTGCTTTCTTAGGAACTGAAAGTCTTAAGATACCATCTTCGTACTTAGCCTTTACATCCTCCTGCTTTATAGCATCACCTACATAAAAGCTTCTGCTCATAGAACCAGCATAACGCTCTTTCCTGATGTACTTGCCTTCCTTCTTTTCCTCCTTATCAAGTCCCTTAGCTGCACTTATTGAAAGATAGCCATTATTAAGTTCTACATTAATCTCATCCTTCTTAAAGCCAGGTAAATCTATATCAACTTCGTATCCTGCTTCTGTTTCCCTTACATCTGTCTTCATTTCGTGTCCTGCATGCTTACCATACAAAGCTTTGTCAACTTCAGGGAATCCAAAGTTCATCCAATCATCATTAAATAAGTTCTCTCCAAAAATACTAGGCATCAACATAAGTCATTCCTCCTTGTTATAAAACACATTAATTATATTGAAATTAGTTTCTTTGGAACTGGGATGCTTCAGGAATATCAGATCGGTACTTTTAATCATCTTTGTTCTGTACCTCTTTTTATTCCCTTCCTTTGTTCTTGACTATGTTATAGTTCTTTTTGTTAGCCAAGTCAAGTGTTGAGTGCTAATTTTATTTTTATTTAATAATTATCTTTTTTACACTTCCAATACGCACCATAAAATTCATCTGATTCTACGTCAAAATGCCTTTTCTTCATCTACATCATCTCCTTAATATCAGCTATGTTTCTCCAAAACTATTATTTTATTTGAGATATTACGAACAGTTGGAATCTTGCCTATTACACGATAAACAGGCATAAGTTCTTTCATTCCTTCAACAAGACTGACTTCCTGCCAAACATAAAATTCCGGTATGATTCCTTGCAACTCCTTTCCATTCTTTACTCCCCACGTGAATTTTGCATTGCTTCCCTCTATGGATTTTTCTTTCATATGCTTTACAACAAATGGCGACATGGTTTCGACCATTACTGTAGCTTTCTGAAATGATTTTCCAATAATAGCAAACATCTTCCTGATATCTTTCTCACACAAATACATAGTAAGTCCTTCGATTATTACCAGAACATTCTCACCGTGATAATCGATATCATCTACATAAGATTCATCCATCGCAGACTTTGCAATCTGATACACTGAACCCGTTTCGGTAAGGAACTGTCTCCTTATTTTCATTGTTTCTGGCAAGTCTACATTATACCAACGCAGATATTTTCCCTTCATCCGGTAGCATCTTGTATCCAGTCCACATGCAATATTTATAACAACTGTATTTGCATTTTTCTCCAAATATTTTTTAACCATACGGTCTAATACAATTGTTCTTGCTATCACACCATAGCTCATAGCCTTATCTTTATCTGCTTTGGAAAAGTCATAGTCCAGCTTTTCCACAATTTCTACTGCAATCTCATCCTTAAACTTTGCATTTTGTTTTCTTGTTTCTTTTGCTCTTGCATACAAAGTCTGCACCATCGTTTCCGGAACACCTGTAATATTCACTTTTTCTTTCATTATCTATTGCCTTCTCCCATAGTTTTCCTTACAACGCAATGCATTCTCATACCTTTACGGATTTCAAATTTTTCTAATTTTAATCCTGCTTTTCTACAACATTTTATAACCACATCTCTTGTTGGAACCTGAACATCTCCATGCCCGCATATGTTTGCCAGTGGCATTTCCAATGTATTCATCAGCCATATCAATACTTTGTTGTCACTGGTCACATCTCTCAGAATCAATCTTCCATTTGGACGAAGGCATCGTTTTACACTATCAAAAAATGCCTGTGGATTGGGATAATGATGGAAACTCATAGAACAAATAATTGCATCAAATGAATCGTTTTCAAAAGGAAAGTTCTCACAGTCTCCTACAACAAATGTAGCATTCGGAATATTTTTCTTTTTTGCCTGTTCAATCATGGCAGGAGTCAAATCCAGTCCTGTATAATGCAGGTTTGGATATTTTTCTGATAATAAAGAAATCATCGGAGCCGGTCCGCAGCCTGCATCCAATAAATCTCTAAATGACTCCTTCTCCAACTCTTCCAGAATATCCGGGTAATCCTTCTTGCACATTTCGTAAATACCAGCATGGTTGCTTTCATATCTTCCTGCTGCTTTTGTAAACTCTTCGATTGACAACTTTTTGTATTCTTCGTTTTTCATGTGTTTTCCTCCAATCACACCTACACTAAAAATCAATATTCTCATAGAAATCTGGCTTCTTTTTCATTTTCAAATAAGCGGTCAAAACTTATGTTAGTACTGTCTAACCCGTATCTTCTAAAAAACCGTGTGAAAACAAAACTGTAATTCCACACGGTTTCTTTTCTTATATATTCAGTATATCACTTTTATCTGGTTTATCAACCAAATTTTGCTCATAAAGTTTTTTTGCCAGATGTATGCACAATAATCCTCATATAAAAAAGACTAACAATCAGCCTTTCTGTCATTAATACAAAAACTTCCTGATTATTAGTCTTTTTAATACATTCTAATATCCTGCCGCTGGTGTAAAGGTTTCCTTTACAGCGCAATACTTATCAGCAAGACATACAAGCCATGCTTCCCTGCACATAGGTGGAACTACTGTAAGAGGAAACATATGTCTTGATATTATGTTTCTTTCTATATCTCCCAATTCATATTCCTTCTCAGCATTCTTAAGTGCTGTACCCGGATGTGTAAAACCATGGAAATGATGTCCCTTTCTTTTCTCGTGCCAGTCATATAAGAAATAATCATGTAAAAGTGCACCCTTTACAAGCGCCTTTTCATTCACTTTTATGTGAAAAAACTCTGCAAGCTTAAGACTTGCTCCTGCCACTCCAACACTATGTTCATATACTGTTGTCGAACCATGCTGTATAGCCTTCTTCTCGTGTACAAGATTACCTTTCTGCTCTAACTCAGAAAGAACTACGTTAAAAAGATGCTGTCTCTCCTCTGATAGCTTCAACTTACTCTCCATTCTGACATAATACTGTTCTGTTATAAACTATTACACATCAGCTTATATGTCATATATCCCACATACTACAAGTTACTTTTTATGAATGGTAACAGAGCATTCTGTTTTGGTTAGTTAGTTTTCTATAACCCCCAAACCCATTCGGCAACATTTTAGCATATGTTAGTATATATTACAATACCTAAAATATATTTTCATATTTTTATACTTAGCGTTATACTTAATAACTTTCTTATCAAATTATTAAATTCATATTTAATTTGCTATAAATTTCAATTTATATTTATTTTTATTTATTTTTATTGGGAACTTGAATTAGAACTTACATTTAGAATTAAAAGTTCATAATATTACTGCTCAGAATCTACGTTAAGTATGACATGCATAGCTTTTTTCAATTCTAAGCAATAATATTATGATAGATTTTTATATTTTGATATTTATTACTAATTTCGCTTTTGGGGATTGTCTCTCAACTGTTTCTCAATTGTCTTTTAATTGCCTTTTGATAATCAATTGATTATCAATCTGACCTACTTGACCTGATCAGCTTTATTCTCCAGATTTATCAACTGCATCCGCACTCTGATGATCGGCATTAGAAGAATCTTCCCCCTGTGAAGATTCACCAATCGAATAGCTGTCATCCTTCTCAGTATTAACATCACCGATACCCTTCCAGATATCTGTTTCACTAGGGCCATTAAGTGTTGATGAATAGCTTCCATCTTCGTTAAATGTTACGCTTTCTGCAACCTTTTCAGAATGAGTAAAGCCTGTTGTATCTGTAGGCTCAGGAAGTCCCTTGACTTCTCTGAATATCTTCATAAACTCCTTACCTGTGATAGTTTCATGGTCATACAGATAATGAGCTATCTTATCAAGTACATCTCTGTTCTCTGTAAGAAGCTGCTTAGCTTCTTCATAGCACTCCTTAAGCATATTCTTAACTTCTTCATCTATCTGGGCTGCTGTTTCATCTGAACAGTCAAGTCTTGCATTACCGTTAAGATATGGATCATCAACAGTAGCAAGATTCATAAGACCGAATCTGTCTGACATACCATACTGTGTTATCATGGCCTTTGCTATCTTGGTAGCCTTCTCTATATCATTGGCAGCACCAGTAGTAACCCTGCCAAAAACAATCTCTTCTGCTGCACGACCAGCTACTAAAGTAACAAGTCTTGCCATAAGCTCATCCTTATTCTGAAGATACTTCTCTTCCTCTGGAACCTGCATAACATATCCAAGAGAACCCATAGTTCTAGGAACAATGGTAATCTTCTGAACTGGCTCAGAATCCTTCTTAAGTGCTGTAACAAGTGCATGACCAACCTCGTGATAAGCAACTGTCTGCTTTTCTTCCTTACTAAGTACTCTGTCCTTCTTTTCCTTACCTGCTATAACTACCTCTACAGCTTCGAAAAGATCCTTCTGTGATACATACTTTCTTCCCGCCTTAACAGCTGCAATAGCAGCTTCATTAATCATATTGGCAAGGTCTGAACCTACAGCACCACTTGTTGCAAGTCCGATTTCTTCAAAGTTAACTGTATCATCCATAAGAACATCCTTAGAGTGAACCTTAAGTGTTTCAATACGTCCCTTAAGATCTGGCTTATCTACTATAACTCTTCTATCAAGACGTCCTGGTCTAAGTAAAGCCTTATCAAGAACCTCTGGTCTGTTAGTTGCTGCAAGTATGAATATACCCTTAGATGAATCAAAACCATCCATCTCTGCAAGCAGCTGATTAAGTGTCTGCTCACGCTCGTCATTACCGCCGCCATATCTTGAATCACGGCTCTTACCTATGGCATCTATCTCATCTATGAATATAATACAAGGAGCCTGCTTTGTAGCTTCCTTGAAAAGATCTCTTACTCGTGAAGCACCTACACCTACAAACATCTCTACGAAATCTGAACCTGCAAGTGAAAAGAATGGAACATTCGCTTCACCGGCTACAGCCTTTGCAAGAAGTGTCTTACCCGTTCCAGGAGGGCCTACTAAAAGAGCACCCTTTGGAAGCTTGGCACCTATCTTTGAATACTTATCCGGATTATGAAGGAAATCAACTATCTCAGTAAGTGACTCCTTTGCCTCATCCTGTCCTGCTACATCTTTAAATGTAACACCTGTCTTCTTCTGTACATATACCTTAGCTGTATTCTTGCCGACACCCATGCCGCCCATCATACCGCCGCCTTTGGATATTCTTCTGTATACAAAAGCAAATATAACATATATGAAAAGGAATGGAAGAACATACGCAACAAGGAACTCTACTATAGAAGAACTTGAATCTGGTATATATCCTGTGAATTCAATTCCTTTTCTCTTAAGAAGCGATACAAGACTGTCATCATTAACATATCCTGTATAATATGTGTAACCCAGCTTATTAACACCATTATTTTCCTGGGCATCATCTGTAGGTGTTATAAGAATTCTATCCTGCTCAAGTGCAACCTTCTTAACCTGATCATTATTCACCATCTCTATGAACTGGTTATAAGATATTTCCTTATATGTGGCATTCTTTAACATGCTGTTTAGCATAGTTATACCGATAAAAGTTATAACCGCAGCTATTATAACAAACACAATAAGATTGACATTCTTTGGCTTTTTATTGTTATTGTTGCCGTTTCTGTTGTCACGGTTATTGTTGTTATTACCACCACCGTAATTATTACCGTTGTTGTAATTATCCATCCTGTGTCTCCATTCCTAGTTTCTTTATACTCTCATAGTCTGCCATTAACAGACATTACTCATTATAAAGAAGGAATATTTATAAATCAACCTCTAATCAAAGGTTTTACACTATTTATTTTTTATTAAGAATTAAAATATACTTACCAGCCAAAAACCATTTTAAAATATGTCTATCCGCCTGAACTTTTTAATCAATATAATATTACTTATCATACAGACAAGACAACTTACAGCTATAATATGCAATGGATTTATTATTCCTCCTGAAATATAAGATATATTAACATACATAAAAGCATTGCCTATGCACAAAGCATTTCTGATATATGCAGATAATATAACGACCACAACTATCATCATATATCCTACTTCCGAATTAATTATAAATGATACCATTAATTGTAAGCTTCCCAGTGCCAATGAAGTTATATACGACACTAACAACAGCTTAAAAAACACAACCGATGTATCATAGTTATACGCTAATTCAACACCTGTAATCCTGTATGCAAGTTCTGTATTAATAGCACAGCCAATATTACCCTGTGAATGTATTATGCAGACTAATTCAAGCGTTGTAAGCATACACAAATATACCATTGATAAAGCACACCATGCCCAGACCATCTTTCCTGTAATCCAGCTTATTCTGCTCTTTGTTCTGATTATTATATCTCTTGCCATGCTGTCATAATCTTTCCTTGCATAATCACCTATAACAAATGCTATAATTAACTGAAATAAAAGATATACAGCTGATGGCAGTTCCGATATTCCGTTGGATACTTGTATCAGTTTTCCCCTGAAACAATATATCCATATGTCAGCTATTGTAAAACCTGTATTATCTATTTTCCCTTCCAGTACCAAATTATTGTATGTATATATGTACATAACTGCAATTAATAAGGTTATAACAATTATAACAATATATTTATAAAACTTCCGTAATATCCCCTCTTTGATATCTAATAAAACCATATCATTATTCCTTATACATAATGTCTTTTTTTTGCACAATACACAGCGAAATTATATATATTATCAAACATAGAAGCGCAGGATATAAAAGACACCTTACTGGTCCAATACCATATTTTCTAACCATCTGTCCCGGCATCATTGTAATTCTGCTAAACAACACTTTGGTCAAATATGTATATCTGTCAAGACATACCCATATAATTGAAGCCAACATTCCAATACTTTTATTACTGCTTATCCAATATACAATCTGCGAAATAATAACTGTTATAAACAATATTGAAAATATCTGCACACTTAAATATACAGCCATTTCATATACAGATGGACATTTTTCCATAATATAACCTGATACAAATCTAAATCTGCTATTCTCCATATCCCAGTTACATATTTTAATATGTGCATTAAATATTTTTAATATAATACATAACCCAATAATATTAGTCAGAAGAATACTTGTCATTTCCATACATTTTGCCATTATATTTTTGCAAATATTATTCCAATAATGCCTTATGCTTTTATAGCGGATAATAACTGCACATCTATGACTGCTTCTTAAATCTGCCTGAATTATAACAGACAAAAAAATAAGCAGTATCATTTCAAAACCATAATATTCACTATATAAAATATTATCATATATACATACCTCTCCTTTATCTGGATAGCTAATTCCATACACTATATATGTATAAATAAATGCAGCAATTATAAGAATTTCACATAAAATCAATATTTCTTTTCTTAATTTCATCTCATATGCTGCTGTTCTAAAACCATTTTTCTTCAATAACATATTTATATTCATCTACCCACTTTATATATTTAATACAAACATAATTTTTTGAGGATAGGTACGGTATACAAGATGAAATTCCTCTTTTGATATATCAGCATTTTCCGGCACATTAAGAGCATACGCCATCTTTATATCTGTACTTTTCCCCGACTTTAATTTGACCTTATTACACTCACTACTTGCTCCGTTACTCCATCCAGATGGCATACATTCCATAACAAAATTATAAATTAACGCCTCAATATCCTTATCCTCATCTGACTGGTTGCATACATTAAGCCTTATATATATATATCTATAATCTTTTTTACTTTTTTTCAGCTTTGTTATTATATTCTCATCTGTGAACTTAGTTATTGTCTGCTCTGTATTATCCATAAGTTCACTTTCCTCAAGTTCAATATTAAGCCCTTCAACTTCCAAAGCATCTTCACATGTATAAATAACTTCTTGTGCTTCTGGAAATGCCGCATTTATCTTAATATAATTGACTGCCCACACAAGTACCATTACAGCTATGCAAATACCTATAGCAATCAGCTTAATCTTGCTGTTTAATTTAAAATTCTTATAAAACTTCATTATGCATCCCCCTATACATATATACAGCAAATGTAATGCCACATATTATTATGTATTCAATAATCAGGTTCAATAGCGTGTTACTATATGAATATCCAACCGTCATTATTCTGATAGGATTGTATTTTTCTAAATTAAAAAATCCCTGAATTATATAGCAAAAATAATTAAGAAGAAATGGAAATATCATTGTTATAAAATACACTGGAACTATCTGGCTTAACATAACACTAAAAGTGGTAAATAAGCCTGTATAAAAAAATATAATCATCAATTCAATAAATATATAAATATACGGATGTGTATATGCTACGCCTGATAAAAGACTAAATCCCCGTGGTTCATAAAATCCAACTACTGCCTGCATTTTTACTGAAGGCAGTATCATTGAACAGGCTATCAAATTCATCAACAACGGAACTACAACAACTATTCCTCCAGCTATATGTGAAACTACACATTTAACTATAAGATAATATTTTTTATCAATTCTGGTATATATATTTTCTATATACCCACTCTTTATATCAGAAACTGCACTATAACCATATGCGAATACTGCCATAAGCGGCATTATCATAATATATAACTGTCTAAGCGGAATTGCATTTTTCTGCAATGAGAAAAACCACGAATTAAACACTGTATTGATAGTATTTCCTATGTTTCCATCAAATGCACCTATTATATCTTTACTGTATCTTAACGGGGCTATAACAAATTCTATTCCTGTTATTATAATCCCCAACAACAACATTAGCCAAAACATCCTGCTTTTAAAAGCTCTTTCCACTTCTATTCTTAACAATGCACCTATCCTCATAGTTTTGTTCCTTTCTATAATTAACCAGGAATTCCTATTCACTCTCTTGATATATTATCCAATATTACTAATGGTGCTTTTTTTCCTTGAGTAGCTGGATTTATTTCTAATTCAAGACAAGGATTTATAAGCAACTGACTATAACTGCCATCATTGTCTGTATAGTTGTCTAGCACCTTAAATAAAACAATATATACTTTTTCTTCACCTGCATTTATATCATCATATAAACAATGTGTTGTCCTTTCATATGAAGATGGATATATTGCCGCACATTCAGATAAACGGTAATATTTATTATCATCATAATAATTGCCTATGCTTGCCATTCCTATCGGACACTCTGCTGTACTGCTGGCAATATTCTTTACTTTTATATACACATACACAAGGCTCATATTCTCCGAATTATAATTACTAAGTGAACCTTTCTGTATCCACTCTGTCTTAAAATATTGTGATGCTTCCAGTTCTATTTCATCATAAGTCTTATCTATTATTACTTTCTGAACCGTTATTTCAAAATCTGAAATATTCACACTGTCATTACATTTATACACACCACCATAATGTTCAACTGCATTTGCTTCCATACTTGTAAGTGAATTTTCTGTTGTGCTTTCTGATTGCTGGTCTTTGTATGGATTGTCAGCTTTTGTTGTCTGTGAATATCTGGAATTATCTATAACTATATCTGTAGCTTTCTGCTTATTACATCCACACAACATAATAAGCATTACCACAGTTACACACACTATATATTTCTTCATATACTCTACAGGCTTGTATAACATCAGCTATACAAACCTTTCCCCTCCTTTCTGTGGCTGTTTCTTATTTTATTTCAGCTTAATACTCGCCAGCTTTCCTTTTTTGTATGTCAGACTTCCATACGAATTATAAAATAAAAGCATATCATCAAGCCTGTCCTCATCTACAAGATATCCCGCTATTATATGTATGTTTTCATTAGGATTAACACTTGTTCTATTAACGCTTTGTGCATCTCTGACTATTCCCAATGAAGACTTGAACATTACACACAATGGATATCCCTCACTATTAACAAAGCTGTTAGAATAACATTCCCTTGGTATCATAAGCCTGCCATTATGTCTGTACAGACTACATATCTGAGGTATAAGTCTTACATTCTGTATGTACTCATCACTTGTATTCTCAACACTTATATCCACTAATACCAATCTTGTAGATATATTTTCTGCTTCATAATATGAATTAAGTGTGCTCACCCCATCGCCCATATTATAAGTTACAGGTCTTTTATATTTAATAAATGTTCCATCCTCATTAATTAATTCACATGATAATTCTGATGAAATCCAGTTACTCTTATCTGATATATTATTGTTTTCTTCATTAATCAGACTGTCTTGCAAATCTTGTATTGAACTTATAACTGTATAATTATTAACTGTATATTCAAGCTTATTACTGCTATACATATCCATATCCGGCATATTAAATTTATCATTTAATTTATAACTTATATCAGTATACTCACCTGCATATATGTCCTCATTATCTTCCTTCACATACTCATCCCTATATATCCTGTAATTAGCCTTTGCCGCTTCACTTTCATCACATTCCACAAGTTCAATATTCTTAATTAATTCCTGTAATAAATCTTCTGATGTATTATTCTGTGCTTTTATCTCTATTGCGTATCCATAATCACTATATATTGCAAATATGTCGCTAACGTAATTACCATTATTAGTATTTACAACATTTTCTCCATAACTATGAGTAAACCATACTACTTTCTTATCACTGTATTCTATTTCTTTTACATCAGTTATATATTTAAGCTGTATATCTTCATTGTCATTAAGTCCTATAAGCATTACCGATATATTTTTATCTTTTAAATTATCATTTCCTGCATACGAAAGCTTATAATTGCTTCCATCTGTTTCTATATCATAATCTCTTAAATCTGTATTGAAATTTATTTTTACATTTGTATGGAATTTAGTATTTGCATTATAACCGCTGTCATTTCTCAAACCTAAATCATAGCTATAACTGCCAGTCTTTTTTATATTAATATTATAGTAACTGACTATCTTCTCTGCTGCTAATACTGTACACGGAATTAATATCATTGATAATATTACCGCAGCTGCAATCCTGTCATATTTTCTTGTAAATACCCTCTTAATACTTCTTATTGAACTTATTTTTCTATTATTATTAAAATTTTTTATTACAGTATTTTCTTTGCCTGTTGCTTTATGTTCATTTACACTTTCCAGACTTCTAAGAAATTCTTCTTTTCTATTCTTGTAACTATCTGAAAATTCGTGTACATAATTACTGTAAGTATCCAATTCATCTATAAGCAGATTATCTTTAACATTCTGACTATCACTTTTTTTATTATTGGTAAAAATATTTTTGTTATCAGTCATCTTATATCCTCCGTTACATTTTCTAACTTTTCCGCAAGATATTTTCTAGCTCTTTCCACCTGTTTTCTTATTGTTGCGCTATCTTTTCCTAATATGTCCGCTATTTCTGTCATCTTTAATTCATATCCATATCTCATTATAATAATCTTACGCAGATAATCAGAAATATCAGACATTGCACTATCAAGTGCATCAAGCTTATATAATGTTATAAGCTGTCTTTCTACTATATTGGCAGGGTCAGTATCTTCACTCATAGTATCTTCAATGTTCTCACTGTATGTTGATATTTTTTGATTTTTTCTATATATATCTATAGCTGTGTTTTTTACTATCTTTGTTATAAATGCTTTCGTTCTCTTAGAGCCAACTTCTTCTATATCATCAAGATAAGAATATATCTTTAAAAATGTATCCTGTGTTACATCTTCTGCCTGCTCAACATTATTCAATATTGAATAAGCAATGGCATAGACGGCTGACTCATAAAGAGAATATAATTGCTCCATTTTAGCTTTTTTATTTATTTCCATCTTTTTCCTTAAGTTTCATATGTAATCAACGTATAAGTTTCTCTTTATTAATATAACGAAATCAATATTAAAACGTGACATTTTTTGATATTAAATTTATCGTCTAATTTTCAAAAGTTCACCGCACATAAAAAGTCCACAGTCAGAAATCAAATTTCCAACTGTGGACGTTTTCATTTATGCTCAAATTAATGTATTTTCTTTTCCTGATACTCAAGTGCCGCACCAATGAATCCTCTGAATAATGGGTGTGGTCTGTTAGGTCTTGACTTTAATTCTGGGTGAGCCTGTGTTGCTATAAACCAAGGGTGATCCTTTATCTCGATCATCTCAACGATTCTTCCGTCTGGTGAGATACCTGAAAGCTGCATACCATTTTCAACAAGAACTTTTCTGTAGTCATTATTTACTTCATATCTGTGTCTGTGTCTTTCATTAATAGTCTCTTCGCCATATAATTCATATGCCTTAGAATCCTTGGCAAGCACACAAGGGTATGAACCAAGTCTTAAAGTTCCACCAATATCGTCAATACCTTCCTGATCTGGCATAAGATGGATAACAGGATGTGTCGTATCTGGCTTTAACTCTACACTGTGTGCATCATCATATCCGATGACATCTCTTGCGAACTCAACAATAGAAAGCTGCATACCAAGGCAAAGACCAAGGAATGGAATATTATTCTCTCTTGCATATCTTATAGCCTGTATCTTACCTTCTATACCACGGTCACCGAAGCCTCCTGGCACAAGAATACCTGATACATCTGAAAGAATCTGGGCCGCATTATCTGCTGTAACTGTTTCTGAATCCACCCACTTGATAGTTACATCACATGAGTTAGCTACGCCGCCATGCTTAAGTGCTTCAACAACTGAAATATATGCATCATGAAGCTGGATATACTTGCCAACAAGTGCAACTGTAACCTTCTTTGTTGGATTCTTCCATGCCTTACACATAGCTCTCCATTCATCAAGATCTGGTTCTGGGCACTCAAGCTCAAGACACTCACATGCTACCTGTGCAAGATGCTCTTCTTCCATAGCAAGTGGGGCATCATAGAGTATCTCAACATCAAGATTCTGTAATACATGTGACTTAGGCACATTACAGAATAATGCAATCTTATCCTTGATACCTGGTTCAAGTGGATGCTCTGTACGGCACACAAGGATATCTGGCTGTATTCCCATTCCCTGCAGCTCCTTAACGCTTGCCTGTGTTGGCTTCGTCTTCATTTCACCTGATGCCTTAAGATATGGGATAAGTGTTACATGGATAAGTATAGCATTCTCACGGCCTACCTCACGCTGGAACTGTCTTATAGCCTCAAGGAATGGCTGTGACTCGATATCACCTACAGTTCCACCTACCTCGATAATAGCAATCTTAGTTTCATCTGTTGAGTAATCTCTGTAAAAGCGGCTCTTTATCTCGTTAGTGATATGTGGGATAACCTGTACTGTTCCCCCACCGAAGTCTCCTCTACGTTCCTTCTGGAGCACTGACCAGTATACCTTACCTGTTGTAACGTTAGAATTCTTGTTAAGGCTCTCATCTATGAATCTTTCATAATGTCCAAGGTCAAGGTCAGTCTCCGCACCATCATCTGTTACGAATACTTCACCGTGCTGTATAGGGTTCATAGTACCTGGATCAATGTTTATATATGGATCAAACTTCTGCATAGTCACTTTGAATCCACGTGCTTTTAATAATCTTCCTAATGATGCTGCTGTTATACCTTTTCCAAGTCCTGAAACAACACCACCTGTTACAAATACATACTTTACAGCCATTTTTCCTCCTGTCTGCCATATGGCACGTCCGTTTAGCATAATATGATACCTGTGTGAACCACTCTGCAGTTCACATAAACCACGAAAAAACAAATATCCGGCAGTACACATATTACTACCGGCTACTTCTTCGTCGCAAAATTTTTTCTACATTATACAGTCATTTTTTTTTAATTTCTACCCCTTTTTTAATAAAAAAACTATAGATTTTAATTTTATAACAATCGTTAGTTTTTAATGTATTCCATGGCAGATATAACGTACTTTTGCTTAATAATATTAAGTTCATATATTTTTATATTATCTGCTTTTTTTCCAGATATATACATATTTACAACTGATGTCATATTAGCAGCCGTCTCATGCCTGAACTCCACTTTTGATACTGTACCAGCAATCCCATCTCCTGTGAGCTTTGCATATGCCTCCTTAAGTGTCCATATACGGGCAAATCTTAAGCTATCATCACCTATCCAGTCACATTCTGCCTGTGTAAAGAATCTTTCTGCAACCTTTATAGCATTTTTTCTTGGTCTTTCAATATCTATTCCAACTGCTCTGTCTGATACTGCACACACTACACAAGTGCCTGCATGGGATAAGTTAAAATATGTATCCAGACCACTGTATACAGGCTTTCCATTTCCTGCATATTCTATATTATAATCATATGAAGTGTCATAGCTTTTCACCAGTTCATCCAGTTTTACGTTAAATATATCATCTGAAGCTGTCTTTAGCTCAATCTCACCGGCATATGACATATATATACTGTAAAGCTTCGTTGCATAATTAAGAAGAAGCCCCGCAGCGAGGCTTCTTTCTTTATCTTCCATAAACCTGTACCGCTCTATTTTATCTTTTCTGTAAGCTGGTACAAGTTTAAGTCCTTTATTCATAATGTCATCATTCATATCTGATATATCTGCAAGAAATATTTTCATAATCACTTTCCTAACATTGTATTACTATGCTGTAACAGTATCAAACTGACTCTCATAAAGTGTCTTATAGAAACCACCTGCTGCAAGAAGCTCTTCATGATTGCCTTTTTCTATGATGTGTCCATCCTTCATAACAAGTATCACATCTGCTGACTGTATAGTTGAAAGTCTGTGTGCTACGATAAAGCTCGTTCTTCCCTCCATAAGCTTTGCAAATGCGTTCTGTATCCTGATTTCTGTTCTTGTATCTATAGATGATGTGGCTTCATCAAGTATAAGCATAGGTGGGCGTGTAAGCATAACCCTTGTTATGCATAAAAGCTGCTTCTGACCCTGTGACAGGCTTCCTCCATCCTCACCTATAACTGTATCAAAACCGTTTGGAAGTCTTTTTATGAAACCATATGAATATGAAGCTTTTGCTGCCTGTATAATCTCTTCCTCAGTTGCATCAGGCTTACCCATGACGATATTCTCTCTTATAGTTCCTGCCTTAAGCCATGTTTCCTGAAGAACCATTCCAAAACCATGTCTTAATGAATATCTTGTCATATCCCTGATATCTGTACCTGACACATCTATGCTTCCCGAATTAACATCATAGAATCTCATTAAAAGATTAATAACCGTTGTCTTTCCACAGCCTGTAGGTCCAACTATAGCTATTCTCTGACCTTTCTTTACATGAAGATTAAAGTCCTCTATAAGCTTCTTATCCGGTGTATATGAGAAGTATACGTTATTAAGGTCGACCCTTCCATCAACCTCCTTTATATCTGCTGCATTTTCAGCATCTGGAAGCTCTGGCTCTTCTTCTATAAGCTCAAACATTCTTGCCGCACATGCAAGTGCATTCTGAAGCTCTGTTATGACACCTGATATCTCGTTGAATGGCTTGGTGTACTGGTTGGCATAGCTTAGAAAACTTGATAGCTGTCCTACTGTGATTCCACCTGATATAGCTATAAATGCACCTGATACAGCAACACCAGCATATACAAGACTATTAACAAATCTTGTTGATGGATTAGTGATTGATGAGAAGAAGATTGCTCTTAATGAGTATTTCTGTAACCTTTCATTAATCTCGTCAAAGCGTGCTACTGCTTCTTCTTCATAACCATACGCCTTTACAACCTTTTCTCCACCTATCATCTCATCTATAAAGGCTGTCTGCTCACCTCTTGTTTCAGACTGAAGCTTAAACATTGAAAATGTTTTCTTTGCTATAAAGCTTGCTACAAAGAAGGATACTGGTGTGATAAGTACTACTACAAGTGTTATCCTAACATTAATTATAAGCATGAATACAAGTGTTCCAACTATAGTAAGAACTCCTGAGAAAAACTGTGTGAATCCCATAAGAAGTCCATCTGCAAACTGATCAACATCGGCTATGACACGGCTCACTATATCACCATAAGACTGTCCATCTATATACCTAAGTGGAAGCTTCTGTATCTTTTCCATAGCCTCATCTCGTATATCTCTTGTTACATGATATGTTATCTTGTTGTTACATATGTTCATTATCCACTGTGACAGGGCTGTTATAGCAACTATAACTCCTATTGATACAAGAATCCTGCTTATACCTGCAAAATCAACATTGCCAGGTCCTACTATATGATCTATTCCACGTCCGACAAGAATAGGAACATATAAAGTTGATGCTACTGTCACTGCTGCCATAAGTATAGACAATATAAGAAATCCGCTATACTTTTTTATTCTTTTAAGAACCTTTAAAAGCGTGCCCTTCTGGGCTTTCTTCCTATCTTTATTATCTTTCATAACTACTCCATTTCATACACAGGCTTTTAAACTTTCGACTATCCTGATAATTTATGCACCCTTAGCTGATTTAAACTGTGAATTATATATTTCCCTGTAAACCTCACAGTTTTCTAACAGTTCACTATGTGTTCCGATTCCTGCAACATTACCATCATCAAGTACGATAATCTTATCTGCATGCATAAGTGATGCTGAACGCTGTGATACTATGAATACAGTAGGATTGTTTGGCATTGTCCTGATTGACTTTCTAAGTGCTGCATCTGTTGCAAAATCAAGTGCCGATGCGCTGTCATCAAGTATAAGGACATCTGGCTTCTTAACAACTGCTCTTGCTATTGTAAGTCTCTGCCTCTGGCCACCTGAAAGATTCTTTCCACCCTGCTCTATCATATAGTCAAGACGTCCGTCTTTTTTATCAACAAACTCCTTCGCCTGTGCTATAGCAAGTGCCTCATCTATCTCACCATCAGTTGCATCCTGTTTGGCTACCTGCATGTTGTTTCTTATACTGCCCTTAAACAGCACAGCCTTCTGCATGACTATGCCGACCTTATCTCTTAATTCTTCTAACATTATATCCTTAACATTGACACCATCTATAAGAACTTCTCCCTCTGTGGCATCATAAAATCTTGGAATAAGTCCTACAAGACTTGACTTACCGGAGCCTGTACCACCTATGATACCTATAGTCTGACCTCTGTACGCCTTAAAGCTTACACCTGCTATACTTGTATCACCGGCTCCACTATACTTAAGTGCAGCATTCTTAAACTCTACTACCGGCACTTCATCATCAGATTCCTTCACACCGGCTGTTCCATCCTGCATGCCTGGTTTAACATCAAATATTGACTGTATACGTCCTGCACATGCAAGAGCCTTAGTTATATTGATTATAAGATTAGCAAGCTTAATCAGCTCCACAAGAATCTGTGACATATAGTTATAAAGTGCCACAACCTGTCCCTGTGTTAAAGCTCCCTGGTTTACTCTCACGCCACCTATCCATATAAGTGCTATGATTGAAACATTTACAACTACATAAGTAAGTGGATTCATAAGTCCTGATATCTTACCTACAAACTTCTGAAGATGATTAAGCTCTTCATTCTTCTCTTTAAAATGCTTAAGCTCATCATCCTGCTTGTTAAACGCTCTTATGACTCTTACACCAGTAAGATTCTCTCTGGTTATACCTAGTATGGTATCAAGACCTGCCTGAACCCTTTTATATAAAGGTCTTGTACCGACCATGATTCCAAACACAATAACAGCAAGCACCGGGATAGCTGCTGCAAACACAAGTGCTGCCTTAACATCTATGGTAAATGCCATGATCATGGCACCAAACACTATGAATGGTGAACGTAAAAACAATCTAAGCACCAGATTTACACCATTCTGTACCTGGTTAATATCGCTTGTCATACGTGTTATCAGCGTTGAAGTACCAAGCTCATCAAGCTCTGTGAATGAAAGTGACTGGATATGCTTAAAAAGTGCATGCCTTATACCTGTTGCACATCCAACTGCTGCTTTCGCACTGAAATACTGTGCTGTTATGGAACACGTAAGTCCTATAACTGCAAGTAAGAGTAACATAAGACAGGATTTAACAATATAACCTGTATCCTGACTGGCTATACCCCTGTCTATAATCGATGCCACAACAAGTGGCACAAAAAGTTCAAAAAGTGCCTCAAGCATCTTAAAAAGAGGTGCAAGAACACATTCCTTCTTAAGTTTTTCCAGATACTTAAGTATCATTTTCATAGTTAATTTCATTCCTTTCATGGACATCTGCTTTAAAATGCATAATGCCTTATATATTCTTTTAATACTTCTACTCCAGCATAAACAACTGTGCTATAAGATTCTCATAGCTATATTTTCTCTTAGTCATAAAGAACTTATTATATTCTTCATAATTGTAATAAGAATGTTCATATTGCCTTGAATATAGATGTGCAAGATCAACCTGTCTTACGAATTCAAGCTTTTTACCATTAAGATACCAGTCCGCTACATCCATCATCTTAAGTGCAAGAAGTCCGACAGCTGCCCCCTTCATCTTAAGCAGAACATTATAATCATACACTGCATCAAGAAAATATCTGTAAACATAATACATAAGCATCTGTTCATACTCATGCTGATTATCTTCATAATACTTATTAAATTCATTCACAATATTCCTGAATGTCATGGCATCCTTGCAGTTTTCATAGAAAGTATTAATCTCCTGTGTATATATGTTCCAGTCTGTATTAATAATCTCCATTCCTTTGAATCTGTCAAACAGATGTTTTGTATACATATATGCATCAGGCCGCATAGCTGCACTATCCCGTGCCTTGTCAAGCTTATGTTCCCTATAATCTTCCTTTGCATATCTTTTACACACACCTATTATAAGTTCATCTCTTTCCCTGTCAAGATAATGCTGTATATCTTTTGCAAACATAAGCAGAAGCACTGCTCTTTCAGCTATCGTATAGTCTCTGTCTGAAACTATGTTATAAGCTATAGTCCTTGCCTGTCTTAGCTGCATATAGGTTATGGGATCTATGTCATTGTATGAGCTCACCTCTTCATCACTGTCTTTTATGTCAAATGTAAGCTCATCCTTATATCCTAATATAAGCTCACCTGCTGTTTTACACGATGGTGCTATGCCAATCTCTCGTACACTTCCGTACTCATTAATAAATCTTGGGAACTCTGCACATGTTTCACACAGCTTATCCTCTCCAAGTTCAATATATAGATCACACAGGTTATTATCATTTAAAAAAGGACATCTGCCATTATTCAGTGTAAATGTACACCCACCATCCTCTGATGGCACCATTACACTCTTAAGTCTTTTCCCGAAGCTTCCCTTTACCTTCTTGTAATGCTTATAAGAAGCCTCATCAACATCAACATCCCATCCGGCACAACATGTATCAGTACATACCCCTGCTATACACTTAAAATCCTTATAATAAGCTGGCGTTACTATCTTCATATATTTTCCTCTTACTGCATTCTTTTCTTATCTGTCATACTCTTAATAAATGTATATATTGTGGTTGCAAAAAGCACTGCAAATATAGCACATGAAATAAAATACATGTAAAAAAGATATGGTCTTGCTATCAGCCAGTCTGTCATAGGTGATGTATACACTTCATTCAGCGTAAACATGTCGTTAAACACTGGTGTCATCTGCATAAGCTGTGGATATTTTGCTATAGCTATATACGCAAGCATACCTATAGCCGGAAATGACATACACCCAGCTATAAGTGCTGCCACTATACTCACCGTTCTTACTATAAATGCTTTACTGTCTATCTGCTTTCTTGTAAGTATATTAAATATAATAGCAGCTACAGTAAGTATTATCATAAACATATAATCGTCTATAAGCAGTGCCACTATGCTAAATAAGCTCTCACCCTTAAGTGTTGGATACTGTGCCATAAGCATATAGAAATTATAAACTGCTTTAATTCCTGTGTAAAACGCACCTATGATTATCACTCTGAATATTATATTTATAACTCTTCTTCCATTATTATCCTGCATAATAATCCTCCATTCTTGCGTGTGAAAAATCTTATTTTCACACTATCCTCCATAATATGATGTCAACATAACCTGTTATCCTTAAAATCCCCCAAAAATCCAAAAACATATCTAGTATAACATAATTAACTGACAAAACAATAACAAAGCTGCTGTAATTAACATATTTTTCATTGACAGAATATTTTTTCCTTATTGAAATACTATGCACTTTGAGTGTATAATTATAACATTATATTAATATCAGTCTTTACATTTTGTCTGATATTAAAAAGCACAGAAAGGATAAGAAAATGAATAAGAAAAAACTCTGCGTATTAAAGCGTATCTCTATGCTTTCAGCGGTTATCATGTTAACTCTTACTGCCGCATTTTCACTGTCAGCATGTGGTAAAAGTAACATTCCTGAAAATACTGTATTTTCAGTAGATGACCTTGCTGGTAAGTCAGTAGGCGTACAGTTAGGAACTACCGGTGATATATATGTTTCCGATATGGAATCTGATGGCTCCGGAACTAAGGTAGAAAGATATAACAAAGGAAATGATGCCATACAGGCACTTAAGCAGGGCAAAATCGATGCTGTTGTTATCGATGCACAGCCTGCTAAAGCCTTTATCAATGCCAATAGCGACCTTTGCATGCTTGATGAAGATTTTGTAACTGAGGATTATGCTATATGTATAGCAAAGAATAACAGCTCTTTCACATCTAAGGTCAATGATGCACTTAATGTACTTATTAATAATGGAACTATTGATAAAATAATCAGTAATTATATTGGGGAAAATGCTTCAAAGCAGCCATATGAACCTACAGGTTCAGGTGAAAACGGTACTCTTACAATAGCTGTTAATGCTTATTTTGAACCTTATGAATACTATAATAATGGTAAGGTAAGTGGTATTGATATTGATATATCTAATGCAATAGCTGATTATCTTGGAATGAAGCTGTCTGTTGAAGATATGGAATTCGATTCTATAATAACTGCCGTATCTTCAGGAAAAGCTGATATGGGTATATCTGGTATAACTGTAACAGAGGAACGTAAGAAAAATATTGATTTTACTATCCCATATGCTACTTCAAGCCAGGTTATCATTGTAAGAAATAATGATGCAGCACACCAGGGAACAAGCTTTTCAGACAAATTTAAAACTGATTTTATTAAAGACGGCAGATATCAGTATCTTCTGACTGGTCTTAAAAACACTTTAATCATTGCTTTGTGTGCAGCTATTATGGGTATTGTCATAGGCTTCCTTATAGCTGTCGTAAGATCTAACCACGATAAAACTGGTGGCATGAAAGTACTTAACTTTATATGTAATATTTACCTGACTGTCATACGTGGTACACCAACTATGGTTCAGTTGCTTATTATTTACTATGTAATATTCAGTTCTGTCCAGGTTAACAAAATAATTGTTGCCATACTTGCCTTCGGTATTAACTCTGGAGCTTATGTAGCTGAAATATTCCGTTCAGGTATTATGTCCATTGATAACGGACAGTTTGAAGCAGCACGAAGCCTTGGCTTAAGTTACAGAAAAACAATGAAGCTTGTAATACTTCCTCAGGCATTCAAGAATGTTTTACCTGCACTTGCCAACGAATTCATCGTTCTGTTAAAGGAAACCTCTATCAGTGGTTATATAGGACTTAACGATCTTACACGTGGTGGTGATATTATCCGAAGCATAACTTATGACCCTATGCTTCCTCTCTTTGGTGTGGCTATCATCTATCTTGTATTAGTTGTTATCCTTTCATCACTTGTAAAGAAACTAGAAAGGAGATTAAGAAGCAATGAGCGACACTAATGTAATACTTGAAGTTAAGAATTTAAAAAAGACCTTTGGAGACCACGAAGTACTAAAGGATATTAATACTACTGTTAAAAAAGGTGAGGTTATCGCCATAATCGGTCCATCCGGATGTGGTAAGTCTACATTCTTAAGATCTCTTAACCTTCTTGAAGTACCTACTTCAGGTCATATTATATATGAAGGTAATGATCTTACTGAAAAAGGTGTAGACCTTGATAAGCTAAGACAGAGTATAGGAATGGTGTTCCAGCACTTCAATCTTTTTCCTAATATGACTATTAAGAAAAATATCACGCTTGCACCTGTACAGCTTGGACTAATGTCCAAAGAAGAAGCTGACAAAAAAGCAATGGAACTTCTTGAACGAGTGGGTCTTCTAGATAAGGCTGACTCATATCCAGATATGTTATCCGGCGGTCAGAAGCAAAGAATCGCTATAGCCAGAGCTCTTGCCATGAATCCGGAAATCATGCTCTTTGACGAACCTACATCCGCTCTTGATCCCGAAATGGTTGGTGAGGTTCTTTCTATCATGAAAGAGCTTGCAGCTTCCGGCATGACTATGATTGTCGTAACTCACGAGATGGGATTCGCCAAAGAAGTATCAAGCAGATGTATGTTTATTAATGAAGGCCGCATCGAAGAAGAAAATGAACCTAAGACATTCTTTGAACAGCCTAAGAGTGAAAGACTCAGGGATTTCCTGTCTAAGGTGTTATAAACTGAATTGTTGTTTAGCATACATTCGGTTGGCGAACTGACGACATAATATAAGTGAAAATAGGTGCTGCGCATACATCATCGATGCCAGAAGTTTCAATTGGATATTTCTAAGACTTTTCTTATAGGTTGTGACTACTGCCGCTACCGTTCGATACGGGACATCCGTGTCCCATATCTCACTTCCACAGACATCCGTGTCTGTGGATAGCTGGGTAGTTAA
>ONZS01000050.1_pt1 | contig 142676 bp, 128 predicted proteins | sample 1670921 | NCBI WGS metagenome assembly ONZS01 (sample SAMN06348104, study PRJEB24527) | human gut metagenome | biome: human gut; feature: ankylosing spondylitis patient; material: feces | host: Homo sapiens | place: China | collected 2015-10 | reverse complement strand
AGTTGGGACGATCCCCGCGAACCTCGCCCTGCCCAAACTCAAAAGCAGCAGGACCAGCCACGCCGTTTCATCACCCCGAAGAAGAAGTCGCGTGGCCCGAGTCGGTAACGGGGGCGCGCCAGTTGTAACTCTTTGCCGGAAGCCCGTCCCTTTCCACCCGTCCGCAAAGATCCGACTTGCCGGCATCGGCCGCAAGGCTGTACGGAGCGCCCACGGGGACGGCCTTGCATCCGACACCACCAAGTTCGGGGCTGGTCGCTATCGGGTGGAAGGGAAAATACGAAAGAGAATGACCTTTGATATGACGTTCCCCCAATAATCCGAATTGACAGAGGATAGGTTTACTCCTATTGACATCTCAAGTCCAGATTTAGGGCATTTTTACTCTTCTTCCCTTTCTCCCGCCAATATAAGTACCCGGACATCCTCCTCCATCCGAGCATTTATGGTGAGCCCCCATTGCAGAGACATGCCATCCGACGCGCTGCCCGACTGAATCGTCTGCAGCAAATTCAGAACCTCTTCATAGTTGCAGGGAATTCCCTCTTTCAGCCGGACAGAGACAAAAAATTCGGAGGCATGAATGTTCCCCGCATATGACTTGCGCACGCTCGGAATCACCGATTGCAAATCCCCTTTCTTGACCACGATGTTGGACGACCGGACAATATGACGCGAGGAAACGAATTTCCGATAATCGTCCAGGTCGATTGATACAAATTTTTCTCCTTCGCCAGCGAAGTGTGTGGTCGCAATTTGATTCAGATTGAAATCCATAATCACATCAGTTTATCCATTAACGAATTAAAAAATTGTGCGGTAGGCATCCAGCGCAGCGCGTCGCCGCGATACCCCGTGCAGTAAATCAGCACATGTACGACCAATAACACCAGCAGTATCATTCCTGCTGTCTTTGCCCAATATTTGAATGCATTCTGTTTCATGCTTTTTGAACTTGCGTCTGCAAAATAAAGGGTTGCCCCGGTCAGAAACTGACCGAGGCAACAACCAACAAATGGAAAATATCGTTTCAGAAAGCTCCGACTGAAAAAACAATCGGTCCCGGCTACGTTTCCGCTCGGCCGGTGACTTTTTCAGGCGACCTGCTGTTCGGGCCTTGTGCCGCGCACCGGCACATTCGAAACATCAATGCTTTAGGCGGAGGTTATGCCCGTCCGCCCGGGACCGACTGCATGTTTAATACTCCGTTGACAGATGCTGACGCGCCTGCCAAACTGAGAACTGGTCCAACTCCTCCTTGACCAGCCCGCAGACATAGATTACGACGGCGATGTCGTCCAACCATCCGACCCACGGGAAGAAGTCGGGCACAAGATCGAACGGACTTACCACGTAGAGCAGGCAGGCTACCACCTTCAGATAGGCCCACATGGAATACCCCTTGTAACGACCGGAAGTTACGGCGCTCAAATAGTCCCACAGCAATACCAGTTGTTGCTTCACTCGGGAAAGACCTTTTTTCCGTGTAAACTCATCGCGTTTGTTGCCTAAGTCCTCCATGCGTTCCCGGTCGTTGACCGTCTCTTCGGCCTCGTGCTGCCAGCCGCCTGCTTCGAAATGCTCCTGTGCGGCCTGCTCCGAGGCGCCGTGCTCGTAAGCCTGCTCCTGCTCTTCCTCTTCATAGTCCACCTCATCAGACTGCGGCTCACGACGGGTTTCGGCCGATTCCTCTTCCATGCGGGTCGTTGTCCAATACCCGATTCGGGGTCTTTTTCTTTTGTCCTTTTCCATCTTTGCTCTATTTTAGGGTTTAACATCGGTTCATTCCCCGTTTCAGGAGCAAAGGTAGAGGGAGGGGCGGACAAAAGATGTCGGAGTGCTTTTACTTACCAATAATTGTTATAATCAAAAAGAGAAACTGACCAATTGTTAAAGCTAGCGAACCTCCAATAATAAAATATAAAATTCTGATTCTTTTATCATATTGGTTCTGTTGCTGTTGCTTTATTTTCACAGCATCTTGGTTGTCGTTTAAAGTCTTGATATTCGGTATGTCCTGAATACAATCTTCCAACGACGTAATTTGAATTAAACTATTTCTAATAATAGTTAAATTATTGGACATTGTTTTTTTGAACTCCAACAACGATTTGACAGTTAATTGAAGCGCCTCAACTGTTTGGTTTATATCAATCTGAGCTCTTAATGCTTGGTCACTCGCTTTTCTTGCTTGGTCACTCGCTTTTTTCGAAGATTCTATAGCAGTTAATATTCCTTGGATATATTCTTTATCCAAGGCGTCAAATGCGCTATAAACTTCTCCGATAAAATTATATGTAGTTCGAGTATTGTTATTTATTTCAATGAATGTTTTTTGCAATGTTTTTACAAAATCATTCATTTCTTTCCCTGTAATATTATGATTACTCCACGAGCCCCAAAATTTGCCTTTGGTTTCAAAGGGAGATAGAGATACGTCTGTAACCTTATTGGAAGTATCCTTGATTTTGCATTTGGCAAGTTCAAATTGATGAGCTTGTATCTGTTGATTTTTCATATTAATCCGTTTGTAAGTCGCATAATATCAAATTAATAATTTTGCTATTCTCCGTAACAGAGTCAATTCTATGAGTTGGTTCGTCATTGCGTATTATATGTTCTATAGACTTTTGCATTTCAGTCATAGCCAGCGCATGCCGTTCTTGTATCAAATCAATTGCTTGCATTTTTGCTAATTCAGATTGTTGTTTACAGACTGTTATTAAATTCCCTTGTGTGGCAAGAATCTCGTTGTTTTTTTTAATCTGTTGTTGCTGATTTTGTAGCAACAGTTGTTTGGCTATCATCTTATCAATTGAATTGAGAACTATAGCCCCAATAAGTCCGCTAACTAAAGCCCCTAAAAAAATACCAATGATACTGGCTAAACTTCCAAACATGGGTATTTCAAAAGCAAAAATGGGTATAGTCATTAATCCTTTTTCAATCAATTCTCCGATTACCAATGCTCCACCAACTGTAATACCTGCGATGATGATTTTACCGACCTCCATCGCAATAATATTGGCGGATTTATTTTTATTGACAGGATCTTTAATGTAGTTAATCGCATCTTTAAGGGATTTACAACCCTGTTTTATGAGTATATAGGCTTTTTTTAGGGTTCCTATGACAGGGCCGTATATTGCGGTTGCAATAGATGTTATAAATGATTCTCCTGCATTTAATATATGTTCTTTAAGATTTGTTAAAAAACATTTAATTGCGTCTTTTACATAGTTGATGAATGTGCTAAACTTTCGAGCACCTGAACGAATCCATAAAATAAGTTTGCGTATAACATCTTTAATAAATGATGCTAATAGACCCATGATTGCAGCTCGTAACGCTTTGCCTCCAATGCGATAGGCTTCTGCTTTTTGAGATTGTCTGCCTGTTTCAATAGAACGCTGTACTCCTTCTTTTTTTCGGTTTTCGTATTCATTACGTGCTATTTTATCTCTGTCTCGTAATTCCTTTTCGTTTATGTTAAATCTTTCAGCTGGTTTTTGTCCATTCCTTTCTGAATTCAACCAATTTCCCATTTTATGATCCTTTTTGGACGCATTAGCAGAAGCGTCTAAATCACCTAGATTTACTTCGCTATTGGCAAAGTCAGCGTGCTCTTCACGTGAAAGATGGGCGTTTGCTTCAGGATCACGTATTATCTCCGCTGCAGAGATGGTATGATCTTTATGAATACTAGCACTGCCTTTAGGTCTGCCTGAATCAATATAATCTCTAACCGTATTATCGCGAAGTACGTATTGAACTTCGTTGTCTACCTTATCATATTTAGTTTTGATTGAGCCCGATTCATCTCGCTGGAAATTGCCAATCCAATCGTTGTATCTTTCTTGGTAGTCAATCAAGTCATTATGGTTTGCAATATTACCTTTAGCAAAATTTTCTGTTGTTTGTATATGCGCATCATTACGAAGATCAAGAGTTAATCCTCGATTCTCTCGAATGAAGTCTTCTCCGGCAACCACTCCTATTTGTAAAATAAACTGATCCCATATGACATTTAACATAGCTTGTCCCAATGCTTCCGGGGTTCCTATCATTAGCTTTTCTTTTTCTAACATCAAAGAATCTTGTGTCTGCTTTTCAAGGATTGAAGCTAAAATGTTTTCCATCTCTTTTCCTGAATCTAAGGCTGCTGCATCAATCGCTTCCCATTGAAGAAACTGCTTAGCATTTTGTTCTAATGAAGAATTCCCCATGATTTTAATATCATATTTTACCAACACCGGCACGCCTGCCCGATCAATCAGTTACCGGGCACCGCCAAGCGCCCCAACCCAGATAGAAAAGACAGTCCGTGCCGGATACGACAAGACTATCTGTTTCGTCTGTGAGTTGTCTGATATTGGCGGTTTCGGTAACTCAGATGGAAACAAACGGCCTAAATTTCATCTACAATTGAGATAAATATAGTGAAATCAGATGAAATTCGCAAGGGCACGGACTGAAAAAGACGCCGGTCCGCAAGTTGTTGGATTTGACGACTTACGGACCGGCTGCGTTCAATCATCGCAGGATGTACAGGGGCAATAGGCGCCCCACTCATGGCCGCAATCGTCGCAGACGAACTGCAGCCCATCGAAATAGCAGTCGTAACCGCCGCAATTCGGGCATTCGAGTTCCATAGTCGTAAAAATTAAGTGTGATACAATAGGTGAATGTCAAATCTCAGGGTCCATCTCCAGCGCGATGAAATATCTCCCCCGGCAGCCGATTCCGAGGATGCTGTTTTTGGCGCAGTAGGCCGCGTCGGAGAGCTCCTCATCCGGGGTCGTCGGCGACACGCTCATGTCCTCGTTGGAGAAGACCACGACAAGTCCGTCGCTCATGCGCTTGTACGCCCCGTCCTGCAACCTGCGGTAGAGGCACCGGCAATCCAGGTAGCCCAGATGCGGGCACTCCCCTACCTGGAAGTTCTTGTCGGCGGGCAGTGACTGCGACAGATTCCAGTCGTACAGATACTTTTCGCCCGCCTCGTCAACCATGTGAATAAGCGGCGTGCAGAGTATTGGCGTTTCCTTGTTTTCTTGAGTCTTTTCCATTTTGCAGCTCTTTTTAGCGATTGTTACTTTCATGCCGCAAAATAAACCCACTGGTCAGACAAAATATGTCTGACTAAAACCTTATCTTTGCAATAAAATCAGAAACCAATGACCAAAAACGGAAAATGCCTTTGGATTGTTGAGACGCTGCTGCAGGCAGGCGCTCTTTCGCTGCGCGAACTGAACGAACGTTGGGAGCGGTCGGCGCTCTATGACGGCCACCGAATCCAGGAACGCACCTTTTCGCGCTACAAGGAGCATATTGCAGAAGAATATGCCATCGACATCGACTATTCGCCCTCAACCAACACGTATGACATTGTCAATCGGGAAGAGATTCGCGACAATGCGCTCTACCGCTATCTGTTCGCGGCCTACCACGTTGCCGACCTGAACACCCAGACCCTGCGGCATCGCGACCGCGTGATGATGGAGCCCATACCGACGGGTGCGGAGCATCTGGCCACCATCCTCGATGCCATCGACCGGAAACGGACCGTGCGGTTCAACTACACCTCCTACTATAGTTCGGAATTGCAGGATTGGGAGCTTGTGCCGGCCTTTCTGCGTGTCTTCGAGGGACGCTGGTACTTGATTGCCGAATACATGAACCGGCAGCGGGTCAAGACCTTCGCCCTCGAGCGCATTTCCCGACTGCAAATTGGCGAGACGCAGGCCGAACCCTCAGCCGAACTTCTCCCCGAGGAGTATTACGCCGGATGCTATGGAATCATCCGTGAAGCGGAGAAACGCCCGAGGCTGATTCGCCTGTGGGCCGACCGGCAGCAGCGCTGCTACCTGCGCGCCCAGCCGTTGCATGAATCGCAGGAGGAGATTGAAACCGAGGAGGATCATTCGGTATTTACCTACTTTCTGCGGCCGTCGTTCGACTTCTACCAGCGGATTCTGTGGATGCGTGAGAAGGTTGAACTTCTCGGTCCGGAAGAGGTTCGCCGGGAGATGGCCGACTTGGTTCGCCGCCTTGCGGAAAAGTATTATGCGGAATAGTCCTGTTGACCGTAATGGGACGATCGCTTCTGACAAGATTTTTCCCAGAGCCAATATTGCCTCCGATTTCTGCATGGGGCGATCCTTAAACGGATGGACTTTGTGGAAAGACAAGGATGGAAATACATTGGATTCAGCGTACAGAAAACAGCTTGAATAGCGTTCTTGAATTGTGTGAAAATAATTCGTATCTTTGTCGAAAGCATTGGGATGCAAACGAGTGCATGATGACCGCATCACAAGAGTGACCTTTGAGGAAAATACTTCACGTAATGCGCTGATTGTAAACGAGGAATATGCTTGGGTCGGAAATCCGTTTTCCGCTCCAAGAGGGGGCAAAGAAAAGAAGAGGAGAACTTTCAGGTTCTCCTCTTCTTTTTTCTTCTCCAATCGGCCGGGATGAGGGCGTTTCTTTTTTCGGGTCTCCGCGTTCGAGGTCCCTGCCCGATCCTGAACCCGTATGAGGCGGATGTTTGTTTTCCGTGTGCTATTCGGCGTTGTTGCGCAGCCATTCCAGCCGCCGCAGGTCCGGCAGGTGCTTCACCTGGAAATGATCGAAGGTTGCCCGGAACCCTTTCCCGTCCGGGCAGGCAGCCATCGGGCCCACCATGACCGGCGTGTTGTCCTGCAGCCAGGCGTTGCGCATCAGCGTGTACTCCTTGTCGTCGAACGAATAGAAGATCTCGACGGCGTCGAGCCGCCGCACGGCTTTGATCCAGATGCAGGGTACGGCCTTCTCCAGCGTGATGACGCTCCAGTCGGAGGTGTGGTGGGTCACCACGGTGCTGAGGTTGTATTTCCCGTCCACGAATTCGATGCCTGCCTTGATGTAGTTTTCGTGGTCGATGCGCAGCATCAGGCCGGCCTGGTCGAACCGTTCGCGGTACTCTCCCGAGATCCTGATCTTGGCCTCGAACTCTCCGCCGTAGGTGGCATAATAGAAGGGAGCGTCGTCCACAGTGAATCCATAGTGCGAGATTCTCCAATAGTCGCTCTGCGGGGTGACGAAGAGTGAGAGGGTGTTTCCGCTGATCTCCCACTGTTCCGGTTCGTTGAACCAGGTCATCTTTTCCAGAGTCTGTGCTGCGGCCATGTGCAGCGAGGCGAAGAGCGCCAGGCTCAGAAGCGTTGTCTTTTTCATCTGCTTGGTTTTGTTCTGTGAAAATTTACGGTTGTCTTGTGTGGATAACTGTCCGTTCTGAATTACCTTTGCAAAGGTAGGTCGCGGCGAGCGAACCGGCAATAATCATAAATAACCATTCCGCCATATGGAGATCGTGGACGAGTTGAACCGGGAGTTTTTCGGTCAGGAGTTTGCCTGTTCCGACCAGACATCCCGTTCCGAGGTGCTGGAGCATTACAAGAGGCTGGCCGGCGTCTATGCCCGCATGGAGAATGCCATCTCCGTGCTGAGCGACATGCATGCCGACCGCAGCTATATCTGTTACGGAGGCTTTTCGGCGCTGTTGGGTCTCGATGCGCACGCCGGGTTGAGGGAGGAGATCGGTTCGGTCTGGGAGACCGCGATCCTGAAGCTGATCCATCCCGAGGACCTGACGGACAAATACCTTCAGGAACTCCATTTCTTCCATTTCGTGAAACACCTTTCCGCAAGCTGGCGGTCCGACTATTGCCTCGTGCAAAGATTGCGCATGAAGGACCGTTTCGGAAATTACCAGCAGGCGCTGCACCGTCTGTTCTACATACCTTCGCCTTTCGACGACAGCCTCTGGCTGACCCTCTGCCTCTATAACCCGCTCTTTGTTTCTCTTCCCTATTCGGGAGCCGTCGTCCATACGGCGACCGGACGTGTGCGGAAACTGGAGAAGCGCGAAGACCTGCATCTCCTGTCGGAACGCGAACGCGAGGTGCTCCGGCTGATCGACAGCGGCCTGACGAGCAAGGGGATCGCCGAACGGCTGTCGATCAGCGTGCATACCGTCAGCCGCCATCGGCAGGAGATTCTGAGCAAGCTGCAGGTGCACAACTCGATCGAGGCCTGCCGGATTGCCCGGGATCTGAACCTTCTCTGATCCGCTTCTGCCGTTCGACGGCGAAGCCTGCGGCCCGGTCCGGACAAACCGCACGGGAAACTTCGGTTTTCGTCTGTCCGGTTTCGGCTCCTCAATTCCGGCGTTGGGCAAATCATTTCGCAAGGGAGTTCCGCCGGGGGCTATTTTTGCTCCCCGGAAACAAAACTCCCTCCGATGAATGCCAGATTCTTTCTTTTGCCGCTCCTGCTGCTGACGGCCTCGTGTGCCGACCGGCAGCAGCCCGACTCCCCGATGTGTGTCGAGACGGCCCGTGCTACGACCGTCGAGGTCTCCTCCTCGCGTGAATATCCCTTTATCGCCAAGCCGCTGCGTACGTCGGTCCTTTCGTTCCGCGTCTCGGGGCCCGTCGATCGGTTCGAGGTTTATGCCGGAAGCCGCTATCGTTGTGGCGATCTCATTGCCGGAATCGACCCGCGCGACTTCCGGCTGCGCTACGAGCAGGCCGACGCCGCCTGCAGGCAGGCACGTGCCGATTACGAGCGTGTCGCGGCCCTCTACGAAAAGGACAACCTGCCGGCCAGCAGCTACGAGGCGTCGCGGGCTGCCTGGGTTGCGGCCGAAACCGCCCGCGATGCGGCACTGAATGCGCTCAACGATACGCAGTTGCTTGCGCCGTTCGACGGCTGTGTCGGCGAGGTCTTCATCGAACGTTATCAGGATGTCAGGGCTTCGCAGCCGGTGGTGACCCTTACGGACATCTCTTCGCTGCGTATCGAGATCTTCGTGACGCAGGAGATCGCCATGCAGGCCCGGGAGCTCGATGAGGTGGCCGTTGAATTCGACCACATCCCGGGCCGGACGTTCCGGGCCGGGGTGGTCGAGTGCGCGCGGAGTACCACACCGAACAATCTCTCCTACCTGCTCACGGCCCTGTTGTCGAATCCCGGCGGGGAGCTTCCTGCAGGTCTCTCGGGTCGGGTCTGCCTCGACCTTCGGGACCAGCCGCAGCCGGTGGTGGTCATTCCCCGGAAGGCGCTCAGCCATACTTCCGGTGCGGAAGATCATGTCTGGGTCGTGGACCCGGCTTCGGGCTGTGTTGCACGGCGGCAGATTACCGCCGGAGAACTGCTCCCCGACGACCGGATTACGGTAAGGGCCGGACTGGCCGCCGGCGAGACGGTCGCCGTGAGCGGGCTCCGCTTCCTCAATGAAGACCAGATTGTCGCCGCCGTCGGGCCGTCGGACGGGGCGTTGACCGCCGAATCTCCAAGGCCATGAAGGAGCGCATCATCGGCTGTACGCTGGAGCTGCTCGGGCAGATCGGATTCCGGCGCTTCACCATGGACATGGTGGCATCCGAGCTGCGGATCTCCAAACGCACGCTTTATCTCTATTTCACCAGCAAGGAACAGCTGCTCGATACCTGTCTGGAGCGGTGGCTGCTCCGCAAGCGGCTCCTTGTCCCGACGGGCGGTATCCTGATCGACGACCTTTGTACGCTCTATGCCGGTATCCGCAAGGTCGATCTGCGGCGGGTCATGCACTGCAGCCGCGAGCTCCGCCAATGCTGCCTGCCGGTTTACCGGCTCTTTCAGGAGCGCCTCTTCAACTATGCCGACGCCTGCGGCATACGTGCCGAGCAGGATGCCGGGACGGGCTATCTCTGCCGCGACGTTACGCGGGATACGGTCAGCTCCGTCGTGTCGGATTTCCTGATCCGGCTTTTCGGCAGCGTGGAGGAGCATCCGCTGCGGCGGGGCAGCCTTTCCTCGCCCGAGATCCTTATTGTCTACATGCGCGGTCTCTGCACGATCAAGGGGCGTGCTTACCTTGACCGACACCTCAAAACCCTGTCCCGGACATGAATACACTGGTAAAATACTTTCTGAAGAACAAGGCGGTGACCTGGCTGCTGCTCGTGCTGGTGCTCTTCGGCGGCCTCTTCTCCTATACGCACATGGGCAAACTCGAGGATGCCCCCTTCACCATCAAGCAGGCGCTGGTCATGACGCCCTATCCCGGCGCATCGCCCGAAGAGGTGCGCAACGAGGTCACGGACCTGCTGGAGGAGTCGATCCAGTCGCTCGACGAACTCTATTACCTGAAGAGCGAGAACCGCGTCGGCATGTCGAAGATCACGGTCTACGTCAAGAAGGAGGTGCGTGCCGACGAGATGCAGCAGCTGTGGGACAAGCTGCGGCGGAAGGTCGCCGATGTCCAGGGCCGTCTGCCCGACGGGGCGGGCCCGTCGGTGGTGAACGACGACTTCGGCGACGTGCTCGGGGTCTTCTACGGACTGACGGGCGAGGGCCATACCTGGCGCGAGCTGGACGACGAGGCCAAGCGCCTCAAGGACGAACTGCTGACGGTGAAGGATGTCGCGCGCGTGGAGATTTGGGGGTCGCAGTATCCTACGGTCGAGGTCACGGTGCCTCCGGCCCTCCTGACCCGCAGCGGGCTGACCTCCGCGGACATCGCCCGGGCCTTTGCCGAGCAGAACCGCGTGGTCGATGCTGGGGCGCTGGAGACCGGAGAGAGCCGGCTGAGGATCGAATCGACCGGTACGTTCCGTTCGCTGGACGACATCCGGCAGATGACGATTACGTCGCCGTCGGGCGAGCACTTCCGGCTGGGGGATATCGCCCGCGTCGAGGAGAGCTATGCCCGTCCGGCCTCGAACCTCATGCGCATCGACGGACGTCCGGCCCTGGGCGTGGCCGTCGCCACGGTTTCGACGGGCAACGTCGTGGAGATGGCCCGGGCGGTGGCCGACCGCATCGACTCCTTTGCCGCGACTCTGCCCGATGGGTATGCCCTCCATCCGATCTACGACCAGGGCCACGAGTCCGAGGTGGCCAACCGCGGTTTCGTCTGGAACCTCGTGATTTCGGTGCTGACGGTCGTCGCCATCCTGCTCTTCTTCATCGGCCTGCGCAACGGCCTGCTGATCGGCAGCGGACTGATCTTTTCGATCTTCGCCACGCTGATGGTCATGCAGGTCGAGGGGATCGCCCTGCAGCGCATGTCGCTCGCGGCGATCATCATCGCCATGGGCATGCTGGTGGACAATGCCATCGTCGTCTCGGATTCGGCGCTCGTCGCCATGCAGCGCGGCATGCGCAAGCGGGTGGCCATCCTCAGGGCCTGCTCCTCGACGGCTCTCCCGTTGCTGGCTGCGACGGTGATCGCCATCCTGACCTTCCTGCCGATCTACTATTCGCCCCACATCACCGGCGAACTGCTCTCGTCGCTGGTCGTCGTGATCGGCGTGTCGCTGATGTTCAGCTGGATCTTCGCCCTGACACAGACCCCCTTCTTCATCCAGGAGTTCGTGCCGCGCCCGCGTCCCGGGCAGACCGTTGCAGATCCTTACGGGGGACGGCTCTACGACGCCTTCCGCTCGTCGCTGCGTGCGGTCATCCGCCGCAAGTATGCCGTTGTCGGGGGACTGCTGCTGCTTCTGGCACTCTCGGCGTGGAGCTTCCGCTTCATTCCGAAGGTTTTCACACCGTCGCTCGACAAGCCCTACTTTACGGTGGACCTGTGGATGCCCGAGGGAACGCGCATCGAGCGGACCGACGTCGAGGCGTCGGATATCGCCGGCTGGATCGGCCGCTTCCCGGAGGTGGAGCAGGTTTCGTCCTTCGTCGGGCGCACCCCGCCGCGCTACTACCTTTCGAATGCCTCGTTCGGTCCGCAGCCCAACTTCGCACAGCTGCTGGTCAAATGCAGCTCGTCGGCCGAGGCTCGGGCGCTGCAGGAGTTCCTGCAGGACTCGGTGCGCCGCCGCTTTCCCGAACCGCTGGTCAAGGTCAATCGCTTCGAGCTCAACACACAGCCCGAAGCGCTGATCGAGGCGCGTTTCCTGGGGCCCGACCCGGCGGTGCTTGACTCGCTGGTGGGCGAGACCGTGGCCGTCATGCGCCGCAATCCGAAGGTGGCCGACGCCCGCAACGAGTGGGGCAACATGGCGATGATGATCCGCCCGGACTATGACGCCGTGCGGGCCGGGGCGATGGGCATCACGAAGGCCCGGATGATGGAGTCGGTCCGTGCCTCGGGCGACGGCTTTCCGGTCGGAGTCTACCGCGACGAGGAGGACCGTGTGCCGGTGCTGCTCCGCACGCCGTCCGAAGGTCTGACCGACCTCGGAACGCTCTCCGTCTGGAACGGCGTCCGCTCGGTACCTCTCTCGCAGCTCACGCGCGGCATCGAAACCACGTGGGAGTATCCCCAGATCCGGACCTACAACCGTCAGCTCTCGATGGCGGCGATGTGCGGTGTCGTGCCCGGAGCGACGATGTCCGAGGTCCACGGCGAGATCCGCCGCGAGGTGGAGGCCATCCGCCTGCCCGAAGGCTATACCTTCTTCTGGGATTCGCAGTTCAAGGACCAGAGCGAGGCGATGGAGGCCCTGATGAAATACTTCCCGCTGGCCTTTCTGGTGCTGGTCGTGATCCTCGTGGCGCTGTTCGGCAACTACCGGGAACCGTTGATCATCCTTTGCGTGCTGCCCCTGTCACTCATCGGCGTCGCGGTCGGGATGCTGCTCACGGGCTTCGACTTCGGCTTCTTCCCCATTGCCGGATGGCTGGGGCTGCTGGGCATGATCGTCAAGAACGTCATCGTGCTCATTGACGAGATCAACGTCCAGCACTGTTCGGGCGCCTCGCTCCAGCGGGCGATCGTCGAGGCCACGGTGGCCCGCACGCGGCCCGTGCTCATGGCTGCCATCACGACCATCGCCGGCATGATCCCCCTGCTGTTCGACATCGCCTTCGGGGGGATGGCCGCGACGATCATCTTCGGCCTGACCTTCGCTACGGGGCTCACGCTCTTTGTGACTCCGGTACTCTACGCCCTTTTCTATCACGTAAAAATCCGATGACGATGAAGACTTTCTCGCTTGTGGTACTCATTTGCCTGCTTGTTGCCGTACGCCCGGCCGCCGCCGCCCAGCCGGCCGAAGATTCGCTGCTGGTGCGCTACCGCCGGATGGCGCTCGATTGTGACGACGATTTGAGGGCCGCCGCCAAACGCATCGAAGCCAGTGCCGAACTGGAGCGTGCGGCGCGAGCCGAGCGGATTCCGACCCTCTCGGCCGGGGGTGATTTCCGCTATACGGGCAACCCGCTGAAGTATGCGGCCGAACTGCCCGGGGTAGGGCCGCTGACCCTCGAGGGGCAGAACTGGAAATACGGGGCTTCGGCCACCCTGGTGCAGCCGCTCTACACGGGCGGGCGGATCACCGGGGCGATCCGCATGGCTGAATCCGAGACCCGCATGAGCGAGGCCCGGCGCGAACTGCTCCGCACGGAGGTCTGCTATCGGGTCGATCTGCAGTACTGGACGACCGTGGCCCGCCGCGAACGAATGTCGGTGGCCGAAGATTACCTGCGTGCCGTAGCCGATCTGGAGCGGGTCGTCCGCGAACGGGTCGAGGCCGGCCTGTGTGACCGGCAGGAGCTGCTCACCGTCGAGGTCAAGCTCAACGAAGCCCGCTACCGGCTGCTGCAGGTGCGGAGCGATTTCGAGACGGGGCGCATGGCGCTCAATGCGCTTATCGGCACTCCGCTCGATGCCGAGACCCCGGTCGGTACGTCACTTCCGGAGGTCGGGTCCGGAGCGTCGGGACTTTCGGCGGCGGCCCTGCACCCCGAAATTCGGCTGGCGCAGGAGCGGATCGTTTGGGAGCGGGGCAACCTGCAGTACGTTGATGCCCGGTATAAACCGCAGCTCGGTGTGGGGGCCAATGCGGGTTATTATGCCCCGGGATATGATTTCCGCCCCGACCTTTCGCCCAACTGGACGCTCTATGCGCAGCTCTCCGTGCCGATCTTCCAGGGTGGCAAGCGACGTCGTGAACGGAGTGCTGCCGAATACCGCATCGGTATGGCTGCCGATGCCCTGCACCGCGTCGAAACGGACCTCGATCTGGAGACCCGCACGGCCCGCACGGCCCTCGACGAAGCGCAGGAGCGGGTGGCGCTGGCCGCCTCGTCGCTGGAAAAGGCTGTCGAGAACGAACGCCGTGCCACGGAGAAGTACGTGGAAGGGGCGATCTCGATCTCCGAAGTGATCGACGCACAGCTCTATCGCCAGACGGCGCAGGAGAACCTTGTGTCGGCCAAGGAGGCGGCCCGGCTCCACTTTGCCGAGCTGCTGAAGGCCACGGACGGGTACCGGTTTCAATAACTTTTCGTATCTTTAGACGCCCGAAAACACCGCATGATGCGTATCGATCGAAAGAACAGATGGTTGTCCGCCTTGCTCTTCTCCGGGTTGGGGCTTTTTGCCTGGCTGCTGCTGGCCGGTTATACGAATCTTTCACCCGCGACGGAGAATGTGTTGAAAACCCGTTGGGGTGCGATCTTCCTGATCGTGCTCTTCAACGCATTGGGCTTTCTGACGCTGCGCATCTCCGAGTGGCTTCATGTACAGTATCAGCTCCATGCACCCGGCAGGTGGAAGATTGTGCTGGCGGTCGCTGGGGTGCTGGGGATGTTCTTCCTGGTCGATTACGGATTTCTGGTCACGGGAAAACTGTTGGCCGGATCGCGTCATCCTTTCGCCTTCCCGAACGGCGGGGTGCGGATGCTGGTCGTCGTTTGGCTGGTCGAACTGGCCGTACTGGGACTGCTGCTCGCCAACCGGGCCATGGCCCAGACGCTGCGCCTGCGGCAGCGGGCCGCCGAGTTGCAGCGCGAGAACAATACGGCCCGCTACACGGCACTGCAACAGCAGCTCAACCCTCACTTTCTCTTCAACAGCCTCAATACGCTCATCGCCGAGATCGAATACGACCCGGCGCGGGCCGTTTCGTTCACGCGGCGTCTCTCGGAGGTCTATCGTTATGTGCTGCAGGTGCAGAACCGTCCGCTGGTGACGCTCGGCGAGGAGCTGCGCTTTGCCGACGCCTTCCTTTATCTCCACCGGGTGCGGCTGGGCGACTGCCTCGGCTGCCGGACGGAGATCCCCGACGGAATGCATGAGTTCCGCCTGCCGCCGCTGACCCTGCAGCTGCTCATCGAGAATGTCATCAAACACAACGCCATCACGGTGTCGCGCCCGCTCGAGATCACGATCTCGGCCTCGGAGGGGTGGCTGACGGTCTCGAATCCCGTCCGTCACAAGCGCGGGGCGGAGTCCGGAGGTGTCGGACTGCAGAACCTCTCGAACCGTTGCCGGATCATGTTGGGCCGCGGAATCGAGGTGAGCCGAACCGATGGATGTTTCACCGTGAAAATACCCCTGAGCCATGAATAGACTCCGTGTTGCCATCGTCGAGGACGAGATTCCGGCCGCCCGGCTGCTCCGTACGCTCATTGCGCGCCTGCGCCCTGCGTGGGAGATCGAGGTGCTGCCTGGAAGTGTCGAGGAGGCCGTGCAGTGGTTTGCCGCGAACCGCCATCCCGACCTGCTGTTCCTCGACATCCAGCTTGCCGACGGCACTTCGTTCGAACTTCTCTCGCAGGCGCGTCCTTCGTCGGCCGTCGTCTTCACTACGGCCTATGATGAATATGCCGTGAGGGCTTTCAGCGTCAGCAGCATCGACTACATCCTCAAGCCTGTCGATGAGGAGCGTCTGGCCGAAGCCATCGCGCGTTACGAGGAGCTCCGGGGGCGGATGCTGCCGCCCGACGACTACCTCGAGACGCTGCTCGATGCCCTGCAACGGCGTGAAAAGCGCTTCCGCACCCGGTTTCTGATTGCCGGGGCAGACCGTTTCCTCACGCTGCCGGTCAATGACGTGGCTTATTTCTACTCGGAGAACAAGGTGACAACGGCTGTGACCTTTGCCGGGCGGAACCATGTGGTAGACCTCCCGTTGAGCCGTCTCGAGGAGCAGCTCGATCCCGACCGCTTCTTCCGTGCCAACCGCCAGGTGCTGCTCTCGGTGGGGGCGATCGACCGCCTCGAACCCTATTTCAACGGAAAGGTTTCGGTGACGGTGCACCCGCCCCACAAGGAGCGGATCACCGTGAGTGAGGAGCGGGTCCCGCTCTTCAAGGCCTGGTTGAACTATTGATCCACTCTCCGGCCGACGGTCACTGCTTTTCAGCGAGGGTTTTGAGCTGCTCGAACAGCTCGCTGAAGCGGAGTTCTGACTGCATCATCGTCCGGGCCTTCTCCATCCCTTCTTCGGTCAGCGAGAAGAACATCTGCCGTTTGTCGTCGCGGTTGATGTCGCGGCGGATGTAGCCTTTGTTCTCGACGGCCGTGATGACCTTCGAGACCCGCGAGTTGGACAATCCGATGTATTCGCAGATCGAGCCGGCCGACTTGGCCTCCCCGCTCTTCAGGCAGCAGAGCAGCATGGCCTCGTTGATGGTGATGTCGTGTGCCTCGGCGAATGTCTTTTCGAATTGGTAGAGCGTTTTGTATATCTCCTTGATGATGCAGATCGGTTCCATGTTCCGCGGTTGGGTTATATCGCTGCAAAGATAGGCGATTCGACGCTCTTTGCCAAAGACTCCCGCGAAAATGGCAGCAGTCGCTGTCCAGCCGCCTTACGCGAGGACATACCCCTCTTCGCTTTTGCGCAGGACTCCCTGGCGGACCAGCTGGGCGATCGTCCGCGACAGGGAGGGGCGTGTGACGCCGAGGATGAAGGCCGTCTCCTGAAGGTTCTGTACAGCCGGGTTTTTCTCCAGATAGCCGATCAGCCGCGACGAGAGGGTCTGCAGGGCGAACTGCTGCACGCGGCTGGTCAGGAAACGGCTGTGGTCCGAGAGAATGGAGAGGAAGTTGCGCAGTACGGCCGTATCGCTTTCAATCAGGGCAAGCAGACTCTCCCGGCTGACGATCCACAGCCGGCACTCCGTGTTGGCGATGACCGATACCGGGAAGGTATTTTCCGTGGCGAAGAGAAATGCAGAGGCCAGCACGTCGGGAGCCGCCAGGGTATCGAGCGTGAATTCGCGCCCCTCTTCGTTGGTCATCTGCACGCGGACGCTTCCCTCGCACAGCAGCAGCAACGAACGGCAGACGCTGTTCTGCATGGCGATGAACTCGCCTTTGCGGTAGTTGGCGATACGCGAGGGCGATTTCTCGAGAATCGGATCGACAAGTGTGCGGTCGCAACCCCGGAACAGGGGCATGTCGTAAAATTCACATTCCATAAGATTTTGATCTGTCGATTGTTGTGCCGGTCCGTAACAAATGTTACGCCAAGATCCGTATCGTGCCTCTAATTTTGCGCCGGATTTTGGACGGGGTGCGTCGGTCGGGTCGATCGGACGCTGCGCAGCCCGACTGCAAATATACGAAATACATGAGACAGATGAGTGGAATAAAGCGATTTTTATGGTTGAGTGCGGTGCTTCTGACCGCCTGCCGGGCCGATGATCCGGCCGACGGCTTTTCCCGCCCGGATGCGGAGGGCGTGGCCTTCCGCATGAGTTGTGCGGGCTATGAGGACGGGAATGTCCGTTCGGACCTCCGGCAGGAGACCGACTACGACCGAGTGGAATTTTGTGTGGTGGACGGCTCCGGCTCGGCCGTCGGCGGAGTCAAGTGCCTGTACGATCCGGCAGCTTCCGAGGTGCGGATCGAAGGGCTCCGTGAGGGCGACTACCGCCTGCTGGTGCTGGGTGTCCGGGGCGATGCGGAGGCCGACGGCGTGACGATCCGTACGATCCGCCGTGAGGAGGACGAGTGGTTGAGCTTCCCCGCCGACCTGCAGCGGCCGCTCGGGGCCGAGTACTTCCATTCGCGCACCCCCTTCTCGGTGGTGGCGCGCAAGGGCCCTTCGGGAACGGAACTCGTGGCCGTCGTCGAGGAGGAGGTCATACAGCACCGGATCATCGGGCGGACCGACTTTTCGTTCGCCTTCAACAATCCCTATGTCGAGACGGCGCTGCAGACCCGGCGCGTCACGCTCCTGGCGCCGCGTTTCCGTACCGGCCTGACGGGCGGCGGTCTCTTCGCGGGTACGGGCGACAGCCCCGACATCGAACTGGACCTGGACGAGGCGACAACCTGGCTCTTTCCGCCGACGGCCGAGGATGAGCCGCTTCACGGCGAGGTTGAGCTGACAACGCGCAACTACCGCGGACACACCGTCCGGCGTGCCTACGGCTTCACGCTCGGGGAGGTCGCTCCCAACCGCATCGGACGGGTGAGGACGACGGCCGTGCATCCCGACGACGAGTCGGCCACGGCATTCGTCACCGAACGGACCTTCGAGCGCTTCGGTCTGGAGCGTATCCTGCAGGACGACGAGCCGAAGGAGGTCTACACCGATGCCGCACAGCGGACCTTCAATACCGCGGCGCCGCTGCAGGTCTCCGTGACCGACGACGGGCGTCTCCACGTCCGCTTCTATTCGCCGCGCGAGGTGACCGGCCTCCTGATTCGGGCCCGCATCCCCTCGGTCGGCAGCGAGTTCTTCGATCTGGCCTACTTCGACCGGGTCCCGCCCTTCGCGGACTTCTATGGCGAACTGCCGATGTCTACGCGCAAGACCTTTTGTCGCACGGAGTCGGGGCGGATCGTCGAGGTCGATTCCGTGCCGGCGTCCGAATGGGCCGATGCGGAGTTCCGCCTGGAGTCCGACGATCCGTTCTGGACGAAGCTCGAGGCCATCGAGCACGGATGGACCATCGGGTTCGACCTCTACGGGGGCGATCCCGAACGGGCCGACGGCGGGCCGGTCGGCAACTGGATGGGAATCCGTCCGGTCCATTGCCGCGAGGTGGTGGCCCTGTTCCTGAACTTCACCTACATGATCGACATGCCCGAGCATGAGCAGATCCTGCGCGCGAATGCCGACCGCCTCTACGGCAACGGAGGCCCGGAGGACAAGGTCACGGTGGAGACGGTCCTCCGCCAGATGCGCCAGCCGCGGACGCTGCGGGTCGGGCTGGTCTACCCGGGCAACGGCGTGATCGGACTCGGCGGCGGTTCGGTCTTCGGGGCCTACCAGCAGGCCTGGTTCCAGCACTATTTCAACACCTATTCGTGCGAGATCATGTTCCACGAGCTGGGACACGTGATGGGTTACAACCACAGCAGCTCGTTCACCTACGGGCCCTGGGCGCAGGAGTTGATGAACCGTTTCTATGTCGAGCACATCGGCGAGATGCCGATCGACTCGCCGTCGTACCTCGACAGCGCACAGAACCCGAATCGATATTAAGTACAAGCCAACGATACGATGATGATGAAAATAGGAAAATATCTGGGCGCGGCCGCTTTCGCCGTGCTCCTGCATCCGGCATGCAGCGAATCGCCGGAGGATGCCGCTCCGATGCCGGGCGCGGGGCCGGTGCTGTCGGTCCGTTTCGAGGCCGAGGGGGCGCTGCCTGTCCGGACGGCAGAGGCGGACGATGCGGCGATCGGCCGCGTCACGGGCTTCCGCTTCGTGCAGGGAACCCTGCACGAGATCCTCGAGGGCGAGTCGCCCTCCGAAGGGCTCCATACGTTCTATCCCACAGCCCTCGAGGGTGAACTGCTCTTCGTGGCCAACGCTCCGGAGGGGCTGTTCAATGCCTTGCGTCCGGGCGGTTCGACCCTTGCGGAGTTTCTCGCACTCGGGGCACCGGTCGGCGCGATGGTCTCCGACCGGGTGTTGATGACCGGACGCATGGAGCTTCCGGCGGAGTCGGGCCGTGCCGCGACGGTCCGCATGACGCGCAGCGTGGCGCGGGTGGACCTCGTCTCGGAGGAGCGTGGCGTCGAGGTGCGCAGTGTGTCGATCCGGCCGATCGCCGACCGCGGTTATCTCTTCGCACAGGAGTATCCGGCCGTGCCGGCCGATGCCGGGGAGACCGAATTCCGAGGGGAATACGGCGAAGGGGAGTTCATGAACAGCCGCCGGACGCTGCTCTACCTCTGTGAACAGCCTTCCGGCGGAATGACGGCCGAGGTGGTCGTCGCCTTCGGCGGGGGACTGCACCGCATGACGGCTGCCTTTCCCGCTGACCTCGTGCGCAACCGGATCTATGTGCTGCGGGTCCATGGCGCCGGAGCCGATGCCTCCGTGTCGGTTTCCGGAGGAACGTGGGAGGAGGGGGCCTCGGTCGGAACGACCCCCGCTCCCGGCGGGCTGATCGACCCTGCGGCCTCGTCGCTTCCCGAGGGGGTGACGCTGAATGCCGCGCAGGATTCGGTGCGGGTGGATTCCCGGGGCGGAGAGTTCCGCCTCGCGGTCCGTGCCGAGGCAGGCACGGAGGTCGAGATTGAGGGCCTCGTGCGCGGTGTGACCGCCTCCGTCGAACCGGCGGCACGGTCGTTCGAGCCGGTAGCGACGGTGGCTGTGTCGGCCGGGCGGCGTCTGCCGGGCGAATCCCGAGCATACCTCTATCTGAATATCGTCCGGGACAGTGTCCGCCTGGGTCGGATCGCGCTCCTCTTCGAACCCAATCCCGTGCAGTTGTCCGGCGAAATCGTGCTCGACGGGGAGGGGAACTGTGACTTCGGCCGCTATGTAGATGGCGAGTTGGGGCGTCTGACGCTCCCCGAGGGCAAGGTGGCTCGGGTGGAGTTCGACGCGGACGAGGACCCGTGGCTCAAACTGGACGGCGAGAGACGGTCGCTGCGGATCCTGGCCGGCTGGAAGCCCAACGATCCGAAGGCCGACGGCCGAGTGCAGGAGGGCCGCATCGTCATCTCGCAGGCCGACGGCTCGGACGTCGAGCGTTATGCCGTGCGGCGGCGCAACTGGGGCCTTCCGGTTGTGGAGATCGGGGGCGTGTGGTGGTGCAAATACAACCTGCGCGGCAACGTGAAGGAGTTCGCCGACCAGATCCCGATCGGCGCCGATCCGGCGGATGCGGATGCACTGGCCGACTACCTGGCCTCGTGCGACGAGGGGGAGCTGCTGCGTCTGCTGGGCGACCAGTACCAGGCGGGCAATCCGGAGGGGCTTCCGCTGCGGCACGACGGCGCCTCCTTCTACTACGAGGGGATGCAGTCGGCGGCGCAGAACTTCGGGTCGATCGACCCGGCTGCCATGGCTCCCGACGGCTACCGGATTCCGGGTTACGACGACTACGCCTTTTTTGCCGGCAGCCGCAATTACAATCTCGGCGGCGTCGGGACGCGGAGCTACCGCAACATGGCGGACGACGAGCTCACGGTGCGTATCCTCGAGCGGGAGGCGACACTGCTCGGGCAACGCTACGGCACGATGGCTCTCTATGAGTTCCGCTCGGGAGGGGCGTGCTGGGTGCTTTGCGGCCTGGGCCATCAGTGGAATACGACGGCGGGCAACATCTCGCCGATGATGTTGCTGCTGGCAATGGCCGGCGACGGTACGAACAGCTGGGTCCTGGAGGGGTATGCGCAGGCGGACCGCCCGGGACAGAACTGGCTGAAGTTCGTGGGGCAGAATTCGACCAAGACCCGGATGATCCGGTGTGTGAAGACGCCGGTGGAGTATATGTACGATTGAGAGATAAACGGAAGAGAATGATGACGATGAAACGAAAGATATGGATGCTGCTGGCGGCCTTTGCCGCCGCAGGAGTTGTTGCGCCGGGCTGCTCGGAGGGAGGCCCGGAGCCGGATGCGGGCCCCGGTGCGGGTTCCGGTGGCGACGGTTCGGGAAGCGGGCCGCTGTTCGTCGCGGTACGAACGGCCGACTACGAGTCGGAGGGAGGCCCGGTGGCCGGCGACGATGCGGCCGGGCGTCTGCGGGCCTGTCTGTTCGAGCAGGGGCGGATGACGGCGGTCTATGACGCTGCGGACGATGCGCAGGCGGGTGTCGGGTTCCGGCTCGACCGGACGACCGGGGACCGGCTCTATGTCCTCTCGGACGATGCTGCGATGCCCGACCTCGAGGCTCTCTGTCAGGCGGGTACGACCGAGCGGGAGTGGCTCGCCCTGACGGCCGGTACGGCGGAGGGACTTCCGCTCCGCTTCTTCTCGGGACATGGCGACCTGACCGGTGCTGCGGCGCCCGAAGTGGTGCTGACGCGCGGTACGGCGCGTCTCGACCTGCGCATCCGTGTGGTGGGAACGGCCTCTGTCGAGCGGCTTACGCTCGACGGTGCGGCTCTGCACACGCCGCTTTTCGGTGACGAGGCGTTTGCGCCGACCCAGCGGGGCGAGGTGTCGTTCCTGCTCGGCACTCCTTGCACGGAGGATACGCCCGATGTGGCCCGGATCTATGAACAGAGTGGTGAAGGGGCGATCCTGCGGGCCGAGGCGGTTGTCAATGGCAAACGCTGCGAAATCGAGGCGGAACTCCCCGGGCGGATCCTCCGCAACCGGATTTACGTGGTGACGCTGCTCAAGGGCGTGGCCGACCAGGAGGTCCGGCTGACGGTCGAACCCTGGGAGGAGGGCGGCGAGGCCGGGCTGTACCCCGACTTCGACGGGCGGATCCGCGTGGATGCCGCAGCCTCGGAACTGCCGGCAGGGGTCTCGGTCTCCGAAGCGGGCGACCGGGTGACGCTGCCCTGCGGGCGGACCGAGCTGTTGCTGGCGCTTGACTGCGGCGACGAACTCGAGCTGCTTCCCGTGGCGGGCTATCCGCTGACGGTCGAGCGTGAAGCCGATGCGGCACAGGGGTTGGCGGGTCTCAACCGCTTCAGGATCCGCAAGTCGCTCTACGCTCCGGGGATGGAGGCCGACGAGGTGGTGCTGCAGTTCCGCCGCAAGGGCCTCTCGGAGTCCTATCCCGAGGACCGGATCGTGCTGCATCTTGAGCCCAATCCGGTCCGGCTCGAGGGTGCCATCTCGTTCGATGCCGAAAGCTATGCATTCGACTTCGGCCGTTATGTGGACAACGAACTGGGCCGCTTCACGCTGCCCGAGGGAAGATGCCTTCAGGTGGAGTTCGGCGAGGACGAGGACCCGTGGGTGAAGCTCCTGCCGGCCGACGACGATCCGCAGGTGGTGCGCGTGTTGGGCGGCTGGCGCCCGAACGATCCCCGGGCCGACGGCCGCCTGCAGGCGGCAACGCTGGTCGTTACCGACCGGACGGATGCTTCGGTTCGTGAGGAGTACCGCATTTCGCGCCGCAACTACGGACTGCCCGTCACGTGGTTCCACGGGGTGTGGTGGTGCAAGTACAATGCGCGGGGCAATTCGCGGCAGTTCGAGGATCAGATCCTCTCGTCGGCCGATCCGGCCGTCGAAGCGGGGCAGAGCCTCTTCGACTATCTGCGCGACTGCTCGCCCGAAGAGTTCCGCGACCTGTGGGGCTGGGCCTATCAGGGCGACAGCGGCATCGGCATGCAGGTGGTCGATGACGGGGGAAAGCTGGTGATGGAGGGCTTCTCCGCCTCCGCCTCCGTCCATATCAACAAACTTCCGGCCGACGCCCTCTCTCCCGACGGCTACGAACTTCCGACGATGGAGGAGTTCAACCGCATGTTCGATGCGACGGATTATGTCTGGATGATGTGGTCCGGGTCGCATACGCTCCGCTCTCCCTGGGAGGGTCATTCGCTCGTGCGGCGCGAGCAGCGGCGGCGCAACGATGTTGCGGTGGGCAGCGTGCAGATGGCCGACGTGTTGTATGCGCGGATGTGGAGCCCGGATTTCCCCGACTGTGAACCGGTCGTGTGGTACGGGCCCGGCGCGCAGTGGAACGCCGACGGAATCCAGCATTCGGGCCATTACAACAACATCCTCTTTGCGGTCTGCTCGCCCGAAGGGGCGGGGTGGTACTTCTCCGGAGCGATGAATGCGCTTTACCTCCAGAAGAACGGGGCGGGGACGAAGGATACGCGGATCCTGCGCTTCAAGAAATCCCCGGTCGAATACATCTACGGGGTGTGAATGCCGGACCCGGACGTCGGAAGACGTCCGGGTCCGCCTCTTTTGTCAGGCGTTGAGCAGCCAGATCGCCAGATTCAGGTAGGTGGCCACGGCCAGCCAGGCGAGGTAGGGGGCGAAGAGCCAGGCTGCAGGACGGCAGGAGCGGGCGGCCCGACAGGTGAAAAGAATCACCGCGGCGTCGAGCAGCAGCAGTCCGACAAGTCCTGCCGGCGGACAGCGCAGCGTGAAGAAGAGAATGCTCCACAGGAAGTTGAGCGCCAGCTGGACGGCCCACGGGAGGATCAGCTCGCGGCGCTGCCGGTCGAGCGCCACGCCGAGCGCGATACCCATGCAGAGATAGATGATGCTCCAAGCGATGGGAAAGGCGACGGCGGGGGGCGTCAGCGGGGGCTTGACCAGTGCAGGGTACCATTCGGCGATGGCACGCGCCTGGAAGAGGCTGGCCGAGAAGCCGACGGCGAAGCAGAGCAGGACGGGGCCCAGGTAGCGGAACAGGCGTTTCATCGTGTGTGTCGTTTTGATCCAGGACAGGCAAATTTCGGGCAAAAAGCCTCTTCCGCCGCATCTTTTCGGGCGGGATTTCACTATTTTTGCAGATGTCCGGCCGAATGTCGGACAACATGCCATGAAAAATAACCTGCTTACCGAACAGTTGGCCTACAACGGTGACAGTAGGACCAAGACGCACATCCACCTGATCCGCTATTCGGCGGGAACGTTCGAGGAGACGCTGCTCGATGCCTTTACGCCCGAGTCCGTTGCGGTCGGGGCGGACGAGAAGATCTGGCTGCGCATCCACGGACTCAAGGATGCCGCCTGCATCGAGGCGGTCTGCACCCACTTCGGGGCCGATTTCCTGACCATCCAGGACATCCTGAACGCCGACCACCCGAGCAAGGTCGAGGAGCACGACGGGTTCAATTTCATGGTCGGCCGGATTTTCCAGTCGGACAGTGCCGTGCAGGTGCGGCTCATGCAGGGCGAGCATTTCGTGCTGAGTTTTGTCGAGGGCGATTCGGGCTTCTTCGACGATGTGGCCCGGGCGCTGCGCGACAACGTGCTGCGCATCCGCATGCGTACGGCCGACTACCTCTTCCTGGTGCTGATGAACGGCGTGATCTCGAACTACGTTTCGCTGGCCATGTCCATCGGCGACGAACTCGACGATCTCGAGTCGGAGCTGCTGGCCGCCCGCAACGAACGCGACATCGGCATCCAGCTCCAGATGCAGCGCCGCCGCTACATGGAGCTCAAGCGTACGGTCATGCCGCTGCGCGAACAGTTCCAGCGGCTGTTGCGCTCCGATTCGGGGCTTGTCCGCAAGGCGAGCCGCCCCTTCTTCAACGACGTCAGCGACCACCTGCAGAACGCCGTGCAGCTGGTCGAGGGGTGCCGTGAGACCCTCTCGTCGCTCATGGACCTCTACATCTCGAACAACGACCTGCGCATGAATGACATCATGAAGCGGCTGACGATCGTCTCGACGATCTTCATCCCGCTGACCTTCCTCGTCGGGGTGTGGGGCATGAACTTCGAGCGGATGCCCGAACTGCACTGGCGCTACGGCTATGCCGCGGCGTGGGGCGTGATGCTTGTGGTCGGCGTGGCGGCCTACTTCATCTTCCGCGCCAAGCGGTGGCGTTAGCCCTTCGTCCGTTTCGCTCCCGGCCCGGGTCAGAAGGGGTAGCCGATGGCCAGGTGGAAGCCGAGTCCATCCTTGAAACTTGAAAGGTTGTAGTATCCCCTGCGGTCGGGGTTCGGGTAGGGGGTGTGGAGCCCGATGCCCAGGTCGGCGCGGAGGACCAGGTAGCTGATGTCGTAGCGGAGGCCGAATCCGGTTCCCAGAGCAATCTCGTTGAAAAATCCCTTCCACTTGAGTTCGGCCCCGGGTCGTTCCGGGTCTGCCCGGAGCAGCCAGACATTTCCGGCGTCGAGGAACAGGGCGCCGTTGAGCCTCCCCAGGATGCCGAAGCGCAGCTCGACGTTGGCCTCGAGCTTGAAATCGCCCGTCTGGTCGAGGTATCCGTTGCGGTCGTCGGTCGGGGGACGGTAGCTGCCCGGTCCGATCGAGCGCACGGTGAAGGCCCGGATGCTGTTGGCTCCGCCGATGTAGAACTGTTCGCTGTAGGGCATCACCTCGGAGTTGCCGTAAGCATAGCCCACGCCGATGAGGAGCCGGGTGGCCAGCCACATGTTGCCCTGCCCGAGCCGGTGGTAGAAGCGCAGGTCGCTCACCTCCTTGAGAAATTGCGAGTAGCGGTTGCCGAAGAGCTCCTGCGGGTGGTGTTCGCCGCACAGGGCGAGAATTCCCGAGAGCAGGTTGCCGGCCGACGTGAGGCTGTTCTGCCAGAAGAGCCGGCGGTTGCCCGTCTGCCCGTAGAGCCGGTCGAAGGTGTAGGTGTAGCCGAGCGAGGGGATGAACTGGTCGCGGAAACTCATGGCGATCGTCGGGTTGGCGTCCAGCGTTTGGTCGAAGGATTCCGTCGTGTGGAGCAGCTTGTTGTAGGTCAGCTTCAGCAGCGTCAGCGCGTGGTGGCTGTAGGCCGAGGTGCGGAAGGTGTAGCCGGCCGATCCGCCGAAGGAGATCATCCGGAAGTAGTCGGGGCGGTTCATCAGGTCGAGCCCCAGCTGGAACGAGGTGCGCCCCTCCGTATGCGTGGCCCGCGCATGTCGCCTTGCCGCTCCCGGCCACAGGAGCCGCGGCAGGTCGAGCGTGGCGTTGAGTCCCAGTTCGTAGGAGTTGAGCCGCGAGTCGCGTCCGCCCGACTGCTTGTTTCCCGTCTGCCATTCGTAGGACCCGTTGAGTTTCAGGGCCAGCACCTCGCCGCCGCGGAAGAGGTTGTTGTGGCTCACCTTGAAGGCGATGCCGGGCCCGAGGAAGCTGTTCGACTTGGAGACGACGTCGGTCTCGAGATCGGCGGCGATCGGCAGGTCGAGGCGGGCGTCGATCTCTATGTCGAGCGAGTCGCCGCCCGCGAGCGAATCGGCCGGCGGCACGTTGAGCGTCACCGAGCGGAACACGCCGAGCTTGTTCAGCTCCGTGAGGGTGCGGTTCTGCGCATCGACCGTGAAGGGCTGCCCGGGTTCGAGCGACAGGGCGCGTGCGAGCAGGCGCGGGCGGATCTTCATCGGGCGCTGCGTGATGACCGTGGCGCGCTGCAGGCGGAGCGTGTCCGTCGGGCCCGGCGAGACGTTTGTCAGCCGTACCGTCACGCTCCCCGTGCGGTAGGGGCGCAGCACCTCGGGCGGGGTGGAAGACTTCAGCTGCAGGCGGATGTCGGCCCGGCGTCCGCCCACGGTCGTGTCGGCCAGGAACTCGAGGTATTGCGGCCGGAAATAGTAGTAGCCCCGGTTGCGGAGGATGCCGGCGATGCGGTTGCGCTCCCCGGTGAGCGAGTCGAGGTTGTACTGTGCTCCGGTGCGGAGCGGGGAGGTGGCCCGCAGGCTGTCGATCAGCGGGGCGAGGCTCCCCGTAGCGGGCGGGTATTCGATCGTGCCGTAGCGGTAGGGAGGGGCGATGCGCAGCGTGTAGTCCACTTTGGCCTTGAGCCCCCGCTTGCGGTAACGGAGCTCGTTCGAGACTTCGGAGCCGAAGTAGCCGTGGTTGGCGAGCGCCTGTTCGGCGACCTGGGTGCGCAGGTCTGGGCGGACCTTCGAGATGAGCACGGGCTCCTTGGCCAGCCGCTTGTAGAACCAGTATTTGAAGCCCCGCTCCCTGGGTGTGTAGAGGTAGTTGTAGGCCCACAGCCCGATGGGCAGCGGGGTGCGCACGAAGGGGCTGTAGAGCGGGTTGTTCGGGGCGACCGAGAGGGGCTGCCGGGCTGCCGAGGCTGCGGCATCGGTGAGCGTGACCCCCGAGTCGGGCTCGATGCGGATCTTCCGGACCCCGGTGTAGAGTACCTCGCCTTCGCCGAGCCGCCGGGTCGTGGAGCAGGCCGCGCAGAGGAGGAGTGCGCAGAGCACGAGCGTGCGGCGTATGTCAGTGCGTGTCGGATTCATGGCGGTTGCGTTTTTTCCCGGTACGGTCGGCCGACCGGAAGAGGTCGAGCAGGCGGGCCATCTTCTTGCGGATGATGAAGCCCACGCCGGTCTCGGTGATCTCGCCTTCGAGGATACTCTCGTAGCCCGTGTGGCGGAACAGGCGGAGGAACATGTTCCCGCGCCGGGTGAGGACGTACTCCAGCGAGATGTCGTCGATCATGTTCTCCTTGAGGTTCTCGGTCGGGTCGGTGTCGGTGCTGAACTTGCCGCCGATGATCACCCGGAACCGGTTGCCGAAGAGGTTCTTCGAAAGGCGGTACGAATAGTCGGTGCGGGCGCCGTTCGGGTCGGTCTCGTCGTAGGAGTCGATGCCGAAACTCAGGTCCACGCCCTTGAGCGAGTTTTGCGCCCACTGGTTCAGCTCCTTCTGTACGAAGGCGTTGAGCGGGTTCTCCGCATTGGCCTTGGCTGTGGTGCCGGGGCCGGTGTAGGTGTTGTAGATCAGCAGGTTCATGGCCTGTTGGGCGCGTTGCTCGTCGGTGAGCGACTGCAGCTGGTTCTGCATCGTGAGGTCCTCGGGCGCCGAGAGCCCGAACGAAACCGCCAGGTCCTCGAGCGAGTTGCGGACCTGTACCGAGATGTCGAAATTCACCGGCCGCGACTCTCCGCCGTCGGTCGATACGCTGGCCCGCACGGTCTCCGTGGCCGTGATGTCGAAGTGCGGGTCGGCGGGGTTGCCCGTCCATTCGACATAGCTGCCCGGGCGGATGGCGAAGACCTTCTGTGCGATGACGGGCGGGTTGTAGCGCACGCTTCCTCCCGTGAGCAGGTAGCGTCCCGAAAGGGCCATGTCGCCCAGCGGGTTCATCGAGAAGGTGAGGTCGCCGCCGCCGCGGAGGTCGATGCGGTTGTTGCCGTCCGGGGAGAGGTCCACACCGGCCTTCACCTCGTCGTTGATGTCGATCTCCAGCTGCAGGTCCATGCCCCCGATCCGCACGGGTGCGGCCTCGGTTTCGGGAGCGGGCTCCTGCGTTTCGTCCCGGAACGAGACGAACGTCACGACATCCTGCGACTCGTTGCGGATTTCGGTCGGGGAGTCCTGCATCACGTAGGTGAGCTCCGTGCCGCGGAGCAGCGCAAGCCTGCCGCGCACGGTGAGTGCGTCGAGCGGGCCGCGCACCGAGGCGTTCAGGTCGAGGTATCCGGTGCCGTAGACTGCCGTGCGCTGTTTGCGGGCCACGTCGAGGAACTGGAAGTCGGAGGCGCGCAGCTGCAGGTCGGCGGTCGTGCGGGCGAGGTCCGTGAGGTCCACCGTCCCGTCGATCGTGAACGGCCGGCCGTTGGGCGCCAGGAGGGTGAAACGTTCGAAGGCGACGCGCCGTCCGTCGAGGCGGACCGTGTCGCCGGCCAGGCGGAAGGTGGTGCCGATCATCGGAACGCGGAACTGTGCCTGCGCGAAGGAGATGCCGCCGTCGAAGCGCGGGGCTTCGGGCTCTCCGTACATCCGGATGCGGCCGTGGAGCGTGCCCGCAAGGCGGAGCAGGTCGGCCGGCAGGAGGGGGTCGAGGCGCTGCAGCGGCAGTCCCGGGATCGTGCATTCGGCCTCGAGCGGCTCCCCGCCGCCGTAGCGGGCGCGGGCCGTCAGGAGCGTGTCGGCGTCGAGTGTCAGGAGGGCGTCGGCCTGCCGGATGCTTCCCTGGGCATAGGAGGCGCCGATCCCGACATTGCCGAAGCGGGCTCCGTCGTAGGTTACCCCGGCAGCCGTCACCGAGCCCTGTACCGAGAGGCTGTCGGACGACAGTCCGAGCTCCACGCGGGTTGCGAGCGTGCCGCCCACGGGCGGAGCTTCGGGGAGCAGCTGCAGCGTGCGGGCGATGTCGATTCCCGCGATGTTGAGCCGCACGCCGTCGGTGAATCCCGGGGCCGGCACGGTGTGCAGGGCGAGCCGCTGGTCGCCGCGTGTGAGCTCCAGGTCGGCCGTGACCCGGCGTCCGCGGCCATAGGCGATGCGGTTGTCCGCATTGACGTGCCATGTCCCGAGGTCGGGAAGGATGCGCCCCTCGATCAGGCTGTCGCTCCAGACGACGGCGAACCCCAGACGGGTCGGCTGTTCGTTGGGGGCCTGCCGGCGCAGGAAGGCCCGGAGTTCCCGCCCTTCGATCCTGCCCGAGAGGGAGGTGTGTGCCAGCGAGTCGCTCCGCGGCGGGGTGTTGGCGATGCGCAGCTCGTAGTCCAGGGCATGTCCGTCGCCGGCGAGTCCGGCCGAGAGCGTGTCGAGGCGGACGCCTCCGGCCGTCAGCCCCTCGATCCGCATCCGGAGTGCTGCGGGGAGCGAGTCGCGGTTGCCGCCCCGGATCTCCAGCGCCTCGAACGATGCGCCTTTCGTGCGGAGGAAGTTGTTCAGTATGTTCTCCCGGCCGGCTGCGGCGAGCAGGCGGAACCTGGGCAGCAGGGGCTGCAGCGACCGCATGTCGATTCCCTCGGTGCGGAGACCGCGGCGCAGCGTGTCGGCACTGCGGGCGAGGGCTGCGGTCAGCGAGTCGAGCGGCGAGGGGCTGTCGAAGACCATCGAGAGGTCGCCCGAGCGGATGCCGCTGCGGGTACCCGCCGGCCCCGTCGCGAAGGTCAGTTGCGTGGGGCGGATGTCGCTCTCGCCGGCCGGGCCGTGGAGGCGGATGCTGTCGAACGAGATACGGGCCGATAGCCCGTCGGCTTCGGAGTGTGCGGCCGAGGCGTCGAGGCGGAACCTGCCGCCGATCGAGTCGGGTGTCAGTCCGAGCGCCGCGAGGTCGAACGACGCGACGTCGCCCGCGATGCGGAGCCGCTGTCCGGCCTGGGAGAGCGCTCCGTCGAGCCGCCATGCAAGCCGGAGTGCTTTGTTGTGCGAGGCGAGAAGCCCTGCGAGGCGGCACTCCTCCAGCCGGGCCTCGAGCGAGATGCCTCCGAGGTCGCGCCCGCGGTACTCCGCCCGGGCGAGGTCGCTCCGAAGGGTGGCTCGCATCGTTTCGTCCAGCGGGTCGAATCCCCGGCCGCCGGCCTCGATGTTCAGGTCGAGTCGGCCGAGCGAGTCGGCCGGCAGGAAGCGGCCGAGCGGGAAACTGTCGCAGCGCAGCACGGCCTCGTACTCCTTGCGTGCGGCGTCGAACGTTCCCGAGAGGGAGAGCCGTCCCGTGCCTACCCCGAGTGCCGTCGAGGCGGTGATCCGCCCCTGTTGCCAGCGGCCGTCGCCCCGGAGCGTGATGCGCCCGGGGATGGCGATCCGGCGCTGCAGTGCCGTGTCGGGAAGCAGCGCACGGAGGAAGTCCATCTGCCGGAGCGTACCGTCGAGCCGCACCGCGAGCTCCGCGCGGCCCGGGTCGAGCAGCTGTTTGGCGGCTCCGTCGGCCTGCAGGTCGAGGTGCCCGGGCGAGGTGACGCCCAGATGCAGGCGGCGGATGTCGGCAAGGGTCCCGGCGAGTTGCAGCGATGCGCCGATCCGCTTGTCGCGCAGCACGGCGCGGTCGAGGCCGGGAACAAACCGTGCGGCGTCACGCATCCCGACATCGGCCGTCAGGTCGGCCGTCAGCGGGGCGTCCGGGGCCAGGGCGAGGATGCCCGCCCCGGCTTTCACATCGGCCCGGAGGCTCGACTGCGTGGTGGCGATCTTCAGGCCGGTGAGCTCCGCGCCGTCGGGGGAGAGGGCGAGCGATCCGCACAGCTCCTCGACGGTGAATCCCGACCGTTCGGCGAAACGCATGCTGCGGATCCGTACGGCCAGCTGCGTCCCGTACGAACGGAGCGAGTCAATTTCGGTGTCGAAACCCGTAACGGCGATAGCCGCAGGGTCGAATCCCGCTGTGGGGCGGTGATCCGCAATGGCATATTGTGCGCGGTTGTCGTGCAGTTCGATCCGGTCGATGCGGATCTCCCACGGCCCGGCAGCCGGAGCGTCGGCGGCCTCCGGGGCGGCTCCGGCCGTGCGGCGGGCCTCCGGCGACGGACCTTTGGCCGCAGGGCCCGTTTCGTGTTGTGCGTCGTGTCCGGCCGCAGGCATGAGGCAGGCGTAGGACCCTCTGTCGAGACGAACCGAGCGGACCGAAACGGCTAAGTTTCCGAGGTCGATGCGGGCAGCCTCGGCCCTGCCGTCGTCGAGGCGTATGTCGAGCAGCAAGGGACCCGGCTCGTTCCGCAGGCGGAAGGCGGCGTCGGCGAGGCGGAGGCTGCCGATGTCGATCCGCCACGGCGCTGCGGCTGTATCCGTAGGGGGCTCCTCCCGTTTCGGGGCGGGGCGCATCGTGAACGCGGCATCGCCCCCGGCCAGACGCGCCGATCCGACGGAGATCGCCCTCGTGCGGAGGTCGATCATCCCGTCGAGCGAGAACGAGCCGATTGCCGCCCGGAGGCTCGTGCCTGCGAGCGAGTCGCCGTAGTCGATGCGTGTGTCGTCGAGCTGGAGGCGGCGGATGTCAATCCGGCGGCGCAGCAGCGGTCCCGGACTGACGTCGAGGGCCAGGCGTCCGCACGAGAGCAGCGTGTCGCCCCGCTCCACGAGCCGGGTTTCGGTGACGGTGAGGCGGAGCGGAAAGGCCAGGCGGATGCGGCCGATCGAGAGCTCCATGCCCAGAGTGCGGGTGGCCTGTCGCTCGGCCTCCCGGCGGATGAGCTCCTGAATGCCCGGGATGTAGCACAGTGCGGGGAGGAGCAACAGCAGCAGAAGCACGGCAAGCAGGGCCCGGCGCGTGTATTTGAGGATCTTTTTCAGCATGCGGATGCGGTCCGGGTCCGCCTCTCCGTGCGGTCTGCCCAGCGGGCGGCGCCGTACGGGTTCTGCCGCGGACGGCGGAATCCGATCGAAAGGTACAAAAAATCTTCCAAATCCGGAGCATCGCTCCGCCCGGCGGGGAGTGCGGCCCGCCGGCGCGATAAACGCGATGGATCGGTACGTCGGAGCGGCTGCCCCGTCGGGCGGCCGCATGTCGGGTGAAAATTCGGGCCGGGCGGCTTGGCGCATTCGCTCCGGGGTGTTACCTTTGCGGAACGATCCCCGAACGAATGCGTATGAAACTCCGAAATCCGATCTTTGCCGGCGGCCGGGCGGCGCAGGATGCTCCGTTGCGCGAGGCGGCGCAGCGGACGGTCTATCCGATCCTGCTGATGGCCTGCGCGGCGCACCTGCTCAACGACATGATGCAGTCGGTCATCCCGGCCGTCTATCCGCTGCTCAAGGAGAAGTTCGGCTTTTCGTTCGCCCAGATCGGACTCATCACGCTGGTCTTCCAGATGACTTCGTCCGTCCTGCAGCCCTTTGTCGGGCTGCATGCCGACCGCCATCCGCAGCCCTATTCGCTTGCCGTGGGCATGTGCTTCACGCTGGTGGGGCTGCTGTTGCTCGCCGTGGCTCCGGGGTTTGTGTGGATCCTCCTGTCGGTCAGCCTGATCGGATGGGGGTCGTCGGTCTTCCATCCCGAGTCGTCGCGTGTGGCCCAACTGGCTTCGGGCGGCCGCAAGGGGTTGGCGCAGTCGATCTTCCAGGTAGGCGGGAATGCCGGCAATGCGCTGGGCCCGCTGCTGGCCGCCCTGGTGGTGATCCCCTTCGGCCAGCACTCGATCGGATGGTTCGCTCTGGCCGCCGTTGCGGCCATCGTCATCCTGCTGCGGGTCGGCGCGTGGTACCGCGACCGGCTGCGAACGGTCTCGGGGCCGCTCTTTCCCGGAGCTTCGGATGCCGTGAGCGGCCTTTCGCCGCGGCGGATCCGCCGGGCGCTGCTGATCCTGACGGTGCTGGTCTTCTCGAAATACTTCTACATGGCCTGCATGACCAACTTCTTCACCTTCTTCCTCATGGAGCGGTTCGGCATTTCGGTGCAGGCGTCGCAGTACTGTCTCTTCGCCTTCCTCGCTGCGGCCGCAGCCGGTACGGTCATCGGCGGGCCGGTAGGCGACCGCATCGGCCGCAAGTACGTGATCTGGGTCTCAATCCTCGGAGCGGCGCCCTTCGCCCTGCTGCTTCCCTATGCCGGCCTGGCGGGGACGATCGTACTGGCCGTTGTCGTGGGGCTGGTCATCTCGTCGGCCTTCTCGGCCATCGTCGTCTATGCGACCGACCTCATGCCGGGTAAGGTGGGTATGATTGCGGGGCTCTTCTTCGGTCTGATGTTCGGACTGGGCGGCATCGGGTCGGCCTTCTTCGGGTGGCTGGCCGACCGCACGAGCCTTGAGTTCATCTTCAGGGCCAGTTCGCTGCTTCCGCTGTTGGGGATCATCACGGGCCTGCTTCCCGATGTCGAGGCCCGCAAAACAAGGTGAGGATGGATTGTGTCTGGAGATACCGCTCGCCGCTGGGCGACGTAACCCTCTCCTCCGACGGGGAGGCGCTGACCGGCCTCTGGTTCGACGGACAGCTGCATTTCGGGCGAACCCTCGCCCCGCAGTACGGATCGTGCGTGTCGCCGGTCTTCGAACGGGCGGCGGCGTGGCTCGACTGCTATTTCGGCGGTGGCCGTCCCGATTTCGAAGTGCCGCTGCGGTGGCGCGACACGCCCTTCCGCGAGGTGGTCTGGGCGTTGTTGCGGACGATTCCCTACGGCGAAGTGGTGACTTACGGCGAGATGGCCCGTGAACTGGCCCGCCGGCAGGGCGTTGCGACCCTCTCGGCGCAGGCCGTGGGCGGGGCCGTGGGGTACAATCCGATCTCGATCCTTGTCCCGTGCCACCGGGTGGTGGGGAGCGGTGGCCGCCTGACGGGTTACGCGGGCGGTCTGGAACGCAAGGCGGCGCTCCTGCGGCTCGAAGGGGCCGACCTCCTGCGTCCTTACAGGATCAATTCATAATCGACGACATCGAGCCAGCGGCCGAATTTCCGGCCGACCTCCCTGAAGTGCGAGACGGCCTGGAATCCGAGCGCCTCGTGCAGCGCCGTGCTGGCCCGGTTGCCGCCCGTGATGCAGGCGATCAGGACGTGGATGCCGCGCCGGCGGCACGCCTCGATCAGTTGCAGCATCAGGGCGCGGCCGATGCCCTTCCCGGTATGCCCGGGGGCCAGGTAGACGGTCGTTTCGAGCGTGAGGCCGTAGGCCGGGCGCGCTTTCCACGGGTGAGCGAAGCAGTAGCCGACCACCTCGCCCTCCTCTTCGCAGACGAAATAGGGACAGGCCGCGGCGATGGCGGCGATGCGTTGGCGCATCGTCTCCCCGTTGGTGGGTTCGGTGTCGAACGATGCGTCGCTGTGCATCACGTAGTGGTTGTTGATGGCGGCGATGGCCGCGGCATCCTCCTGCCGTACTTCCCGGATCATGTGTCTCTCTCTGTTTTGGATCGGGGCAAAGATACGCATTTGCGGCGGATCGGTTGCACCGGGCGACGGATTATTCGACCAGCAGCCGTGTCGGGCGCCACTGCCGCATGAGCTGCACGAGCAGGAAGCTCACGGCGAAGGCCATGCAGGCGGCGAGCAGGATCCGCACCGGATCCGGCAGGGCCGCGAGGGGCTGCGTCCGGCAGACCAGGTCGTAGGCCCCCTGCACGAAGACGAAGTGGCAGAGGTAGATGCCGAAGGTGGCGCCGGCCAGCCGCGACAGCCACGGACGGGGTTTTACGGCGAGTTTCTGCACGGTGAGGAATACGGGTACGGTCATCAGGAAGACGTTGAGCCCCGAGAAGTACCAGATGATCTCCAGGTAGGCGTAGTTGCCCGGGAAGTGTTCCTGCAGGAAAACGAAGCCGAACGACGTGATGAGGTATCCGACGAGGAATGCGGGGATGCAGCAGGCGGCCAGGCGGCGCCAGCTCCATGCGGGCGGGTATTTCGTGAGGTAGTGGGCCAGCAGGAGGTAGCCGGCGAATCCCGAGACGTAGTGAAAGGTGCCGAACTCGTTCCAGTCGCAGATGCCGTAGAGTCCCATGTTGCCGTAGTTGCCCGCATAGCCGGCCAGCGGGGCGAGCAGCCGTAGGTAGGGCAGCAGGAGCGTGAGGCCCCAGACGCCGAGCAGCAGCCTCAACTCACGCTTCGAGGCTCGTTCGAGCCAGGGGCTCACTACGGGCATGATCAGATAGAGCCCGACGAGCATGTAGAGGTACCACAGCGGCGTGGTCTCGTAGTTGAAGTTGAAGACGAAGTTCCATAGCCGGGGCCGCGTTGCGTCCCACGTGTAGTTCTCCGCCGCGAGCGACGTGGCGTCGCCGGCCGCCTGCACGTAGAGGAAGTAGAGGAGTGGCAGCGCGACGGACCAGAAGACGAGCGCCAGCACCACACGCCCGATGCGCCGGCGGTAGAATGCGGCGGTGTCGGTGCGCACCGGGAGCAGGAGCACGGCGGTCATCATGACGAACAGCGGGACGCTGCAGCGGACCAGACTGCCCGAGAAGACGCCGGAGAGGAAGGCCGTGCGGTCGGTGTCGAATGCGGCGACGTAGGGGTCGCAGCAGTGGGCGAATACGACCAGGAAGCAGGCCAGCACCCGCAGCAGGTCGATCCACCCGATCCGCTCCCGGCGGTCGGGTGTGGGGGTTCGAAGCGTGTTTTCCATCTTGGATCGGTTTGTTGTCGGCGAAGTTACGAAAAAAAGCGGGATCGGCCATCGGTGCCGGTCCCGTTTCTCGTGTGTGGCCGTCCGTGCCTTTCGGCCTGCTGTCTCTGCTCTTCTCTTCCGAAAATGACCGTTATCCGTTCGGTTGCGGCTCCCCTGCTTGTCAGCGGCTCCGGGGCGGGGTTCGCCGGACTGCCGCGTCGGGTTCGCTCATCCGGCTGCGGGCGATCAGGCAGGCCCCGAGCACGGCGGCGTCGGCACCGCTGGGGTGGGTGATGATCGGGACGTTCTGGCTCATCAGCTTGAGCGAGTATTTCCGTACGGCCAGTTCGATGGGTTGCAGGAAGTAGCACGGCTCGGCCTGCGCGAGGTTGCCGCCGATGACGATCACTTCGGGGTTGAAGAGGTTGATCAGTCCTGCAATGTGGTGCCCCAGTTCGCTGCCGGCCTGCATGACGAGCTCGATGCAGAGCGGGTCCTCGCGCTCCACGGCCTCGATGATGTCGGCCGTGGTGACGGTCTCCCCGCTGCGGACCTTCGGCGCGAGCAGCGAGGCCTTGCCGGAGTGGATCCGCTCGATGAGTTTGCGCTGGATGGCGCGGCCCGAGACCTCGGTTTCGATACAGCCCGTCTTTCCGCAGTGACAGAGGATGTTGTTGTTGTACATGTGGATGTGGCCGAACTCGCCCGAGTAGCCGTCCTTGCCGTGGCAGAGTTTGCCGTCGATGACGATGCCCAGTCCCAGCCCCCATCCGATGTTGATGTAGAGCAGGTTGTCGTACTGCCTGTTGAGTCCCGACATGTAGGCGCCGTAGGCCATGGCCTTGGTGTCGTTCTCGATGAAGACCCGCATCCCGAGCCGCTCGCTCAGGATGTCGGTCAGCGGCGTATCGACCGTCTCCTCGAAATTGAAGGTCGTGGCGCTTGTTCCCGTGCGGCTGTTCACGCGCCCCGGAACGTTGATGTTGATGCCGGCGATGCGTTCCGGAGCGATGCCGTCGAGCGTGGCGACGAACCGTTGGATGCGGCGGCACACCTCGTCGAGCGTGTCGCGGGTGTTCTCGAGCCGGAAATCCATGTGCCGTTCGATCCGCACGGGTTGCCCGACGAAATCCACCAGTCCGATGTTGAGTTCGAAGGCCCGCATGTCCACCCCCATGAAGCAGGGGCAGGCTTCGGGCCGTACGCCGTAGCGTACGGTGCGGCGTCCCTTGGCGTGCAGACAGATGCGGTCCGTCTCGACGATCTGCCCTGCGGCGAGCATTTCGGAGACGTACTTGGCCACGGTGGTCAGGCTGAATCCCGTGGCCGTGGCGATTTCGGGGACCATGAACGAGCCGTTCTGCATGATGTGCTGCATGATGCTGCTGCGGACCGTTCCGCCGACGCTCCGTTCAGACGGGCAGAAGAGGTGTTCTTTTGTCATGTATCGGGTGTCCTTTTGTTACAAATTTACGATTTATTCGGCGGAAAGACAAATCGGATGTTTGAAAAATCACTTTCATATCCCATATGTTTGATAATATATCCCTCTTTATGAAAATTATGCTTGATAATTGATTGTGGCTGATTTGTGGGGCTTCGGATGGGTATTTCGTGGGTTTAATTATTGTTTGTCAGTTGTTTATATTAAAAATGATATTTGCGTTGTGTCTTTTTGTTTAAAAAACTTGACTTTTTATTTCATTTTAATTAAAAAACATTTTGTGTTATTTGAAACATTACATAGCTTTGTATAGACCGATATCCGAACGTTATTCAAATTACCTATATATTATGGAAAAGATCAAAGGACTTATCGACGCGCCGTTCACGCCGTTCGACCGCAACGGCGATGTGAACTGCGAACCCATTCCGGCTTATGCTGCCATGCTGCACAAGAACGGCCTGAAGGGCGTCTTCATCAACGGCTCCTCGGGTGAGGGCTACATGCTGACCACCGAGGAGCGGATGGCTCTGGCCGAAAAGTGGGTGGCCTCGGTACCCGAAGGGTTCAAGGTGATCGTGCACGTAGGCAGCTGCTGCCTGCGCGAGAGCGTGAAACTGGCTGCCCATGCCGCCGAGATCGGAGCCTGGGGCATCGGCGCGATGGCGCCTCCCTTCCCGAAGATCGGGCGTATCGAGGAGCTGGTCAAGTACTGTGAGGCGATCTGCCACGCGGCCCCCTCGCTGCCCTTCTACTACTACCACATCCCGGCCTTCAACGGTGCCTACCTGCCGATGGTCGAGTTGCTGAAGGCCGTGGACGGCCGCATCGACAACTTCGCCGGCATCAAGTACACCTTCGAGAGTCTCTACGAGTACAACCAGTGCCGCCTGTACGGCAACGGCAAGTACGACATGCTCCACGGTCAGGATGAGACGATCCTGCCGAGCCTGGCCCAGGGCGGTGCGCAGGGCGGCATCGGCGGTACGACGAACTACAACGGCCGCGAACTGGTGGGGATCATCGAGGCCTGGGAGCGCGGTGACCTGGAGACGGCGCGCGAAAAACAAAACTTCTCGCAGGCGGTCATCAACGTCATCTGCAACTACCGGGGCAACATCGTCGGCGGCAAGCGGATCATGAAGCTCATCGGACTGGATCTGGGCCAGAACCGGGTTCCGTTCCGCAACATGACCGACGAGGAGGAGGCTTCGATGAAGCGCGAACTGGAGCAAATCGGCTTCTTCGAGCGCTGCAACCGGTTCTGAACAACGGAAAAACGAAAACCTAAAACCTGATATCATGAGAAACCATTTCCTCAGTGCGGTGGCATGCTGCTGTGCGCTTTGTGCTGCGGTCTCCTGCGGCGACGACGACGGCAGGATGCCCGATTATTCGAAGCCGGCCGAGCAGACGATCGCCTTCCGTTGCACCTCCGCGTGGGGCGGCGACAACCCTACGCTCTGGACGGACGAGAGCCGGGTCGGCCTCTACTGTGAGCAGACCGGGTCGGTGAATACTCCACTGGCTCCGGCCGCCATTTCGGCCGGTGAAGCCGAGGGGCTGTTCTATACGCGGATGCCTTGGGAGAAGTCGAAGGAGTACCTCTTCTATCTCTATGCACCCTATGGCGAATCGAACACCTCGACCCTCATCTCCGGATCGTTGAGTGCTGCGCAGATGCAGAACGGCGCCTCCTCGTCGCATGTGGACGGGCTCGGCCTGGCCTACGCTGCCGTGACGGCCTCCGAACCCTCGGAGACGCCGCTGGCAGTGACCCTGAAGCAGGTGTTCGGCTACCTCGACCTGTCGGTATCGACCACGAAGTGGGCCGGCTGGACGATGGAGTCGATCCAGATCGAGTCCCTTACGGATGCGGCCCTGGCCGGTTCCTATACCTTTGACCTGGCCTCCGGGAAACTCGCCTTCGGGTCCGATGCCTCGAAGTCGCTCCTGTTGCGGGTCAGCGGCGGCGAACTCTCCGGCGAGCCGTTCCACGCCTATGCCGTGACCGCTCCGTCGGACGGAACCCCGCAGCGCTACGGCATTACCGTGACGGTAGCCCGCGAGAACGAGTCGAGCATGGTGCTCACCGGTGAGGTTTCGCTCGACGGCGGGCTGGCTCCCGAGGAGCAGACCTCCCTGACGCTCCCGATCGACACCTTCGACGAGGCCATGGCCGAGGACAATTCGATCGACCTGAGCGATCCGGACGGCGACGGCACGCACGAGACGGCCAACTGCTATGTAGCTTCTCTGGCCGGCCAGACCTACCGCTTCCCGGCCAACGTCATGGGCAATGGCGCCACGACGCCCGCAACGCCCGGATATGCCGGTGCGGGATCGGCCGACGGCATCGTCCCGGCTCCGCTGGCTCCGGCTTCCGCCGGCCTGCTCTGGCAGACGGCTCCGAATCTGCTGCTCGATGTCAAACTGCGCGGCACGGAGGTCTACTTCACGACCAACGGCACGGCCGGCGAGACCCTTTCGGAGGGCAATGCCGTGATCGCGGTGTTCGACGCCTCCGGAAACATCCTCTGGAGCTGGCACATCTGGGTGACGGCTGCCGATCTCGACGCCGCCGTGCAGACCTATGTTCTTCCGGGCGGTTTCGCGGCGGCCGGTACGACGGTCATGATGGACCGCAACCTGGGCGCCCTGAAGTCGGGGCTGTGGGAGACGAACGGGAACAACCTCGCCCTCGGTCTGCTCTACCAGTGGGGCCGTAAGGATCCCTTCCCGAACATCGACGATGCGGATATGGGCGGAACCGGCGCTCTGGCCATCACGCGGCTGCGCAAGACCTACGATGCCGCAGGCAATGCGCTGACGGCCGACAATACCTCCACGGACCTCTCGGCCACCTCGTGGCGCTACATCAACGGCAAGGCGCTCTCCGCAGAGCAGATCGCCCGCTACCCGATGAACTTCACCTGTGCCAACAGCAACTGGATCGATACGCCGCAGGATGACCTGTGGGGCAACCCCTACAGTGATGAAATCGGCGATACGGGCCACAAGTCGATCTACGATCCCTGCCCGCCGGGCTACCGCGTGCCGCACCGCTATGTCGGAACGCCCTTCACGGTCGATGGACTCAACGCGAAGAAGAAACCCGACAACTGGAACGCCCAGTACAAGACGCAGGCAGAGATCCAGGCAGCCGGAGGCAATATCTTCTCGTTCGGCAACGGACAGAGCAGCTATCCGCTCGGCGGCATGTTGTTCCTGAATTCAGGGGCGATCGTCCCGTTCCGCACCGGCAAGTATGTGGGCCACTACCAGGTGAGCATGCCCGCCTCGAGTGCGACGAAGTCCTACCGCTTCTATTTCGACTATGCGAACGTCAATCCCGACGACAGCAACGCCCGTTACATCGGCGGCAGCGTCCGGTGCATGAAGATACAGTAAACGATATTCCGTCCCCCTCCGCCCGGCGTGTCCGGATTGTGCGGCACGCCGGGCCGGGCGGGACAACTTCCGTAAAACCCGACACAATGACCATTCAACAGGAAAAATATTTGAAAGATTGCCGCACACGCTATGCGGCTGACCTCACGGACGACATCATGCCTTTCTGGATGCAGCACGGACTCGACCGCGAGCACGGCGGGGTCTATACCTGCGTCGATCGCGACGGCACGCTGATGGATACGACCAAGTCGGTGTGGTTTCAGGGACGCTTCGGCTATGTCTGCGCTTCGGCCTACCGCCATGCGGGGGGCAACCCCGAGTGGCTGGAGGCCTCGAAGAGCGCGCTGGAGTTCATCGAGCGCCATTGCATCGACACCGACGGGCACATGTTCTTCTCGGTGACGGCCGAGGGGGCTCCCGTCCAGAAGCGGCGCTACGTCTTCTCGGAGTGCTTCGCCGCCATCGCCATGGCCGAATACGCTGCGGCCTCGGGCGATGCACGCTGGGCCGAGAAGGCCGTGGAGATGTTCCGCAACATCCTGCGCATGCTCTCCACCCCGGGATTCCTGCCCCCGAAGACCTATGTCCCTGCGATCGGGCACTCGATCACGATGATCCTGATCAATGTGGCGCTGGTCGTCAAACAGGTATCCGACGATCCGGTGCTCGACGAGCAGATCGACCGTTCGATCGACCTGCTGCAGCGCTGCTTCATGCACCCCGAGTTCGAGACGCTGCTCGAGACGGTCTCGCCCGACGGCGGGTTCATCGACACCTGCGCCGGAAGAACGATCAATCCGGGACACTGCATGGAGACGGGCTGGTTCCTGCTCGAAGCCGCCCGCATGCGGGGCTGGGATGCGCAGCTGGTCAAGATGGCCGCCACGATCATCGACTGGGCCTGGAAGTGGGGCTGGGACGAGCCTTACGGCGGAATGATCAACTTCCGCGACTGTCGGAAGTTCCCGTCCCAGGACTATTCGCAGGACATGAAGTTCTGGTGGCCGCAGTGCGAGACGATCCTCGCCGGACTCTATGCCTACATCGCCACGGGCGACGAAAAGTACCTCGAGATGCACCGCAAGGCGCACGACTATGCCTTCGGTGTCTTCCCCGATGTCGAGTATGGCGAGTGGTTCGGTTACCTGCACCGCGACGGTACGGTCGCCCAGCCGGCCAAGGGCAATCTTTTCAAGGGCCCGTTCCACATCCCGCGCATGATGATCAACGCCACGCGGCTGTGCGACGAAATTCTGAACAAGTAAATCTCAAATCAACCTGAATAATGAAACCTCAAAACATGCGTATGTACCGTGCGGCGCTGATGGCCGGTTTGCTGGTGATGCTGCCCTGTGCGCTTTCGGCCTGTGCGGACGACGAGATCAAGCGGCCCGATGTGACCGCCCCGCTGATGCCCGAACTGGGTCCGGAAGGGACCGAAGGGACGATCAGCCTCTCGCAGATCGAATCCTCGACCCCCTTCACGGCGGGTACGGGAGCCAACTCCTACCGCATTCCCTCGATCGTGACGGCCGGTGACGGTTCGCTGCTGGTCTTCTGTGAGGCGCGCCATGAGTCGTGGATGGACAAGAGCCATACGGACATCGTGGTACGCCGCAGTACGGACAACGGGAAGAGCTGGTCCGAGGCGGTGAACCTGACCGCTTCGGCCAACGGCGGCGAATATGCCTTCATGGATCCGACCCCCGTGGCCGACACCGAGACGGGCAAGATCTTCCTCTTCTGCTGCCGCTGGGTCAAGTCGGATGCCGATGCGACGAAGACCCGCGCCTTCCGGGTCGTATCGACGGACAACGGCGCCACCTGGGGCGCTCCCGAGGATGTCACCGCAACGGTGATCCGCGAGGGGTATTACAGCTCGGGATTCGGTCCGGGTTCGGGTATCCGGATTTCGCGGGGCAAGTATGCCGGGCGGCTCATCTTCCCTTCGCGGCAGTACGACGGCACCTCGAGTTCCGGTGTGGCGGTCTACTCCGACGACCACGGCGCAACGTGGAAGATCGGCTCGGAGGTGCTCGGCGGCGAGTGCCAGATCGCCGAGGCCGGTGAGAACTCCCTGACGATCAACGTCCGCAAGGGCTCCGACCGCTATTCTGCCTTCTCGAAGGATGGCGGAAAGACCTGGTCGCAGGCGGCCAAGGACGGCGGGCTTCCGTCGTTCGAGAGCGGATGCCATGCGAGTGTCTGCGGGGCCGGCGGGAACACGGTCCTCTACTGCGGTCCGAAGGGTGGTGCGAAGACTACCTCGAACGACAACCGCTACGAACTGATGCTCTACCGCAGTCCGACGGGTGCCGAAAGCTGGACGCGCAACGAGATGCTCTACGAGCTTGCGGCTGGTTATCCCGACATGACGCTGCTCGAGGACGGCCGTCTGGCCATTGTCTTCGAGGCGGGGCCCGAGAAGGGATTTGCCCGCAAGGGCGGCAACCGCCCCGCCGGCTGGATGCGGCTCGACGTGCTGATTCTTCCCAAGGAGGTAACCGACTACGGTTACTGGTTCGAATAACCCGAAACAACCTGAAACCATGAAACAAGATTTCCGATTCCATACGATCCGAACGGTGCTGGCCGTAGTGCTGGCCCTGTTTTCGGCAGCCGTGGCCGGGGCGCAGGGACGCTTTACGGTGACGGGCAAGGTCTCCGATGCCTCGGGCAAGCCGATGGTCGGCGTGACGATCATCGAGCAGGGAACCACCAACGGTACGACCACCGGTCTGGACGGCACCTATTCGCTGGTGGTCAAGGACGACCGGAGCGTGCTCCAGTTCAGCTCGCTGGGCTACACGTCGCAGTCGGTGACCGTCGGCAGCAAGAACGAGATCGACGTCTCGCTGAGCGAGGACGCGATCAACATGAGCGAGGTGGTCGTGACCGGTTACGGCCGGACCGTGACCAAGGACAAGCTGACGGCTGCGATCTCGAAGGTGTCGAGCGACGTGCTCGAGAAGGGTGTGCGGTCGAACGCTCTGACGGCACTGGCCGGTACGGTGACCGGCGTGCGGATTGCCTCGACGACCGGACAGCCGGGTGCTGCCCCCTCGATCGTCATTCGCGGCGGTGCGGCGCTGGACGGCACCGGTTCGCCCCTCTACGTGATCGACGGTGTGCAGCGTGAGGACATGAACGACATCAACGCCAACGACATCGAGTCGATCGAGATCCTGAAGGATGCCGCAGCAACGGCGCTCTACGGTGCCCGGGCCAATGCCGGCGTGGTGCTCGTCACGACCAAGCGGGGCCGCGTGGGCCGTGCCGAGATCTCGTTCAAGGCCAACGTGGGCCTGAACTACCTGCGCAAGACCAACGAGTTCCTCGAGGCCGACGACTACCTCTACTACCTGCGTCTGGCCTCCTACCGTTCGGGAAACATCGCGGCGCTCTCGGCCGCAGGCCCCTTCGGTACGGGCAACGTCCTCTCGGCAGACGGCAACAAGTCGGCCGAGGGTGTCTACAGCCCGATGTTCCTCTCCGACGAGAACGCCTATCTGCTCAAGCAGGGCTACAAGAGCATGATCGACCCGATCACGGGCAAGACGATCATCTACAGTGAGTTCACGGCCAGCGACGCCTCGGTGCGCGACCTGGCGCTCACGCAGGACTACAACATTTCGGCGTCGGGCGGCAACGACCGGGGACGCTACTACGCCAGCCTGGGCTACTACGACGAGTCGGGTTTCCCGGTGATCTCCTACTACAAGCGTCTCTCGTTCGTGACCAACGGCTCCTACAAGATCACGCCGTGGCTCGAATCGACCAGTTCGCTCAACTTCTCGCGTTCGGACAGCCGCCAGGTGAGCGACTACATCGGCGGCGGCGAGGCCAACTTCTTCGGTATCATGTTCTCGGCGCCCCCGACGATGCGGCACTACAATCCCGACGGTGAGGAGATTATCCCGACGACCAACTGGGAGAACGGCAACTGGGATGCGGCCAAGAGCAGCTTCTACCGCCGCAACACGAACTACCGCTTCACGATGAACCAGGGCCTGAATTTCCGCCTGACGGATCACATCACCCTGAAGCTGAACGGCATGTGGTATTTCAACATGTACGAGAAGGAGAAGTTCAACGGGACCTATCTGGTCAATCCCGGCACCTCGAACAGCGACCACGCCGCTTCGGCCAGCTACTCGCGGATGTTGTCGCAGACCTACAACGCCATCGCGGGGTATGAGAATTCGTGGAACGACCACAACCTGAGCGTGATCGTCGGTTACGAATTCTACGACAAGTACAACTTCGGACTGTCGGCCGGCGGCCAGGGCTCCGATTTCGACGATCTCCCGAGTCTGGGCTACATCGACAAGACCGAGGACAAGAACATCTCCAAGATCAGCATGAACTCGACCCATACGCGCGAGCGCAGCATGTCGTTCTTCGGCAACGCCAGCTACGACTGGAAGGGGAAGTACCTCTTCTCGTTCTCGGCCCGCTATGACGGCTACTCGAAGCTGGTGAACAACAAGTGGGGTTTCTTCCCGGGTGTCAGCGCCGCATGGAACATCCACAAGGAGGAGTTCATGGAGGGGACCTCGCGGTGGCTGTCTAGCCTCAAGCTGCGGGCCGGCTACGGACAGAACGGCAACGTGAACATCCTGGCCGGGGCCTACGACCTGCAGGGCAACTACGGCAAGACGGGCAACTACGAGGACGAGTACGGCATCCTGATCAACAAGCTGCCCTATCCCGACCTGCGGTGGGAGAAGACCACGTCGGTGGATGTGGCCGTCGAGGCGAGCTTCTGGAACCGCCTCCGCGTTTCGGTCGGCGCCTACAACAAGCTGACCTCCGATCTGCTGGCCGAGGTGCCCTTCCCCAGCTCGGCGGGTGTCGGCAACCAGTATACGAACAACGGCAGTGTCCGCAACCGCGGTCTGGAGTTCGAGATCGACGCCACGGTCTTCCAGAACGATGACTGGAAGGTGCGCTTCGGCGGCAACGCCACCTACATGCGTTCGAAGATCATCCAGCTGCCCGACAACGGCAACCTCAACAACCGGCAGGGCGGCCAGCAGGTCTACAACGCTGCAGGCGACCTGATCTGGGTCGGCGGCAAGCAGGAGGGCCAGGAGTACGGCGTGGCCTATGCCTACCGGATGATCGACATCGTACGCAGCGAGGCCGATCTGCAGAACTTCGCCTGGTATGTCGATACGACCCCTTCGTCGGGTACGATCTACGGCCCCGGGGTCTGGGCGACGCTGACGGCCGATGAGCAGGCCAAGGGCCAGCTGCTCCAGCCGGGTGACGCGATCTTCTACGACGTGAACGGCGACAACACGATCGACCAGTACGACCAGGTGAAGATGGGCAACACCGTGCCCCGCTGGGTCGGCGGTGTGAACCTCTCGGTGGACTGGAAGGGGCTTTCGCTCTATGCGCGCTTCGACTTCGCGACGGGCTACGTGGCCCAGAACAGCCGCAAGCAGTACTACATGGCCCTCTCGCAGGGTACGTTCAACACGCTCAAGGAGAGCAAGGACACCTGGTCCGAGGAGCGTCCGAACGCCAAGTACCCGATCCTGATGTATGCCGACACGAAGTTCCGCAACAACTACCGCATGAGCAACATCTTCTACGACGACTCGAGCTACCTCTGTGCACGCGAGATCGCGCTGAGCTACTCGCTGCCCGAGCGGTGGGCCCGCGTGGTCCGCATGAAGAACCTCACCGTTTCGGTGACGGGCCAGAACCTCTTCTACTGGACGGGTTCCTCGCTCTACAATCCCGAATACGGAGTGAACGGAAACGGCGGCTACGCCATCCCGCGCACGGTGCTCTTCGGTATCAAGGCGACTTTCTAATCAGATCTAACACTTGCAAGCAATGAAACGAATCAAAAACTGTATACTCGTCCTGCTCGGTGCCGTCATGACCTCGTGCAACGCGCTCGATCTGGGCCCGGAGGATTTCTACTCGATCAACAACTACTGGAACTCCGCGGAGCAGTGCGAACGCTTCATGATCGGACTGCACTACCGGCTGCGCGAGCGTGCCGAGACGATGTGGCTGATGGGCGAGAGCCGCGGCGGTCTGCTCAGCACGGCGTCGGTGACCTCGACGGGCGAGGGCGCCTACAACATCGAGGCGGTGAACAACAACCTCTCGGAGGCCAATCCCGTGCTGACGAACTGGGGCAACTTCTACATGGATATCTACCAGATCAACCACGCCATCGACAAGATCACGACGGCCTGCGAATTCCTTGACGAGGAGACCCGCAACACCTACCTGGGCCAACTCTACGGTTTGCGCGCCTACTACTATTTCCACATGCTCCGCACGTGGGGCGGTGTGCCCCTGTGCGACAAGCCCGACGTGCTGATGACCAGCGAGATCGCGCAGCTGAGCAAGGAGCGCGCCACCGAACAGGCCACCTGGCAGTTCATCCGCGACGACGTCGATCGCTCGTGCGAGATCTACGACAAGCTCGGCTTCGGAAACTTCAAGAGCCGCAACTGCTACTGGAACAAGGCGGCTTCTTACTGCCTGAAGGCCGAGGTCTACCTGTGGGGAGCCAAGGTCCGCCCGCTGAAGGGTTCGGCCGTCTTCTCGCCGACGCCCGAGGCCGACCTGGCCGAGGCGCAACAGGCCCTGCAGACCGTTGAGGCGCTCTATGCCTGCAACGACAAGTTCATCGACGCCTTCTCGCCGACGAACAAGGACTCGAACCGCGAGACGATCTTCGCCGTCCGCTACAAGCTGGGCGAGAAGACCAACTTCTACTCGAACTTCACCTACAACGTATCGACCTTCACGAAGTGGTACGACCTCGACGGCAACAAGCTGGGCAACGTGCTCAACATCGGCAGCGGGGCGATGCGTTACGAATACACGCTCGACTTCTACCGCAGCTTCGCCGCCGCGGATACGCGCCGCGACGCCACCTTCCTGCCCTTCTGCGGGAAGGACAACGACGGGGAGCTGGTGCCGGCCGGCCTTGTGCTGCGCAAGTTCCTGGGCGAGACGGACAACGGTCGCGTGCAGTATACGAACGACCTTCCCGTCTACCGCTACATGGACGTGGCGCTGATGCTGGCCGAGATCGCCAACGAGCTCAACGAACCTGTGGAGGTGGAGCGCTGGATCGGCCGCGTGCGCACCCGGGCCTACGGGGACGAGGCCCCGGCGTTCACCTACACGACGCACGACGCTGCCGAGGAGGCGATCCTCGCCGAGCGGGATGCCGAGTTCGTGGCCGAGGGCAAGCGCTGGTACGACGTCCGCCGCATGCTCGGCGGCAAATATGCCCTGGAGCTGGTCGGCGGCAACGAGCTCAAACTCGTCTGGCCGATCGATGCGGGCGTACTGTCGAAGGACAGCAAGGTGAAACAGAATGAAGGATATGTGACGGAATGAAAGTTGGGTTCAAGCATATCCGAAGCGTGACGCTGCTGCTGGCGGGGTGCCTCGGCATCCTGCCGGCAGGGGCTCACGTGAAGCGTGCGGAGGTCTACAATGCCTGTGTCCCGGTGGTCCTGGGCCGCACGCACAACGTCGTGGCCGAGTGCTGCATCGAGCACGACGGCCTGGCCCCGGCCCGGCTCGATGCGGTCGAGGTGCGCCTGGGCGGCGTGCCGGCGGCGGAGGTGCGCACCGTGCGGCTTCTCTACACGGGCACCATGTCGGCCCTGCTCTCGCGCTCGACCTCCTATGCCATGCGGGACGAGTTCCGGCGGCTGGGCGGAGGACAGCGGCTCTATGCCGATCCGGACTATGCCGTCGAGCAGTCGGCGGCCGCCCCGGGTGCCGACGGAAGCCTTGCGCTCCGCTCGGGACAGCAGCTGGTCAAGGGCCGCAACTATTTCTATGTGAGTGTCGAGAGCGACATCGAGCGGGTAGAGGAGCTTTCGCAGCCCTTTACGCTCGAGATCACCGGGATTTTGGTCGATGGCCGGCGCGTCGAGCTCTCCTCGTCGGGCGACACGACCCACCGGTGGGGTGTGGCTGTCCGCCAGCACGGCGATGACGGCATCTATGCCTACCGCATCCCGGGGCTGGTCACTACCCCGGCAGGCACGCTGCTGGGGGTCTATGACGTGCGCCACCGCACAAGCCTCGACCTGCAGGAAAATATTGACATCGGTCTGAGCCGCAGCACGGACGGAGGCCGTACGTGGGAGCCGATGCGGATCATCATGGACATGGGGTGTTGGGGCGGTCTTCCCGAGGCGCAGAACGGCATCGGCGATCCCTCGATACTGGTCGATGACCGCACGGGCGAGGTCTTCGTCGTGGCGGCATGGACCCACGGACTGGGCAACGACAGGGCCTGGACGGCCGTGGGGGACGGTTACGAACCGATCGAGACGGCCCAGCTGATGCTCGCCAGCAGCCGCGACGACGGCCGGACGTGGTCCGAACCGCGGAACCTGACGCGGCAGATCAAGCAGCCCCACTGGAACTTTACGCTGCAGGGTCCGGGCCGCGGCATCACGATGCGCGACGGGACGCTCGTCTTTCCGATCCAGTATATCGACTCGACGCGGGTGCCCAACGCCGGTGTGATGTACAGCCTCGACCACGGCGCGACGTGGCATACCCACGGTCATGCGCGGACCAATACGACCGAGTCGCAGGTTGCCGAGGCCGCTCCGGGCGTGCTGATGCTCAACATGAGGGACAACCGCCGGACGGGGCGTGCCGTCTGCACGACGCGCGACATGGGACGCACGTGGGTCGAACATCCCTCGTCGGGGGCTCTGCGCGAACCGGTCTGCATGGCCTCGCTGCTGCATGTCCCCGCTTCGGAGAACGTATTGGGCCGCGACCTGCTGCTCTTTTCGAATCCCGACACGACGAAGGGCCGCAACCACCTGACCATCAAGGCAAGCCTCGACGGAGGGGATACCTGGTCAGCCGAACATGCGCTCCTGCTCGACGAGGAGGAGAACTGGGGCTACTCGTGTCTCTCGATGATCGATTCCGAAACCGTGGGCATACTCTATGAGGCCAGTACGGCACAATTGCTGTTTCAGGCTGTCAAGCTGCGCGATATCGTGCGCGGAGGGACGGCTCCCGACATCGCCTTCGGGGCGCTTCCCGAGATCGGACCGGCCGATGCCGGCTTCGCGCAGGGGGTATCGGCCCTCTGTGCCGGGGAGGTCTCCGGGGTGCTGATTGCTGCCGGAGGCGCCAACTTCGCCGGGACGCCCGCTGCCGAGGGCGGAGCGAAGTGCTTCTACGACGGCATCTGGATGCTGCGGGGCCTGAAGGAGGGGAAACCGGCATGGCGCGAGGCCGGGCGGCTTCCCGAACCGATGGCCTACGGCATGGCATGGCAGCTCCCCGGGGAGCTGGTCATCGCCGGCGGGGCCAATGCTTCGGGCCCGTTGCGGCGTGTGCTGTCGCTTCGTCCGCGGGGCGGCAAGGTGGTTGTGCGCCAGCTTCCGGATCTGCCCTTTGCCGTCGAGCAGGGGGCCGCGGCCTCCGACGGCGGGGTGCTCTACCTGGCCGGCGGACTGGCCGACGGGAAGCCCTCGTGTGAGGTGCTGGCCTGCGACGTACGCTCCGGCGAGCGTGTCTGGAGGCGGCTGCCGCCGCTTCCCGAGCCGTTTGTCCAGCCCGTGGCCTTTGCCTCGGCGGGCAGGCTCTATGTCTGGGGCGGCTTCGATCCCGTCGGGCGGCGCGTGGCCGATTACGGCTACTGCTGCGATCCGGCGACGGGCTGCTGGGAGCGGATTGCCGGACTTCCCGACGGAGGGACGATGACCGGTGCGGCCGGTGCGGTCCTCGCCGACGGACGCCTGCTGGTTGCGGGCGGTGTCGATCGCGGGGTCTTCTCCGGGGCGCTTGCCCTGGATCCCGCCCGGCAGCGGGCCTATCTTTCGCAGCCGCCTGCGGCCTACCGTTTCCGCTCTGCACTCTGGCTCTTCGACCCGGTTTCCGCGACGTGGAGCAAGGCGGGTGTTTCGGGCCGTGCGGCCCGTGCCGGGGCGGCGCTTGCCGCAGTCGGCGGGGGCGCCGTGATGCTGGGCGGAGAGACCCGTCCCGGAATCCGCACGCCGCAGGTGTGGCGGATCGACCTTTGAACCGATAACCGAATGCGTGAATCATGAAAAACACAAAACTGCAGAAATACTATCCCTGGATCGTCGTGGCGCTGCTGTGGGTCGTGGCGCTGCTGAACTACATGGACCGGCAGATGCTCTCGACGATGCGCGAGTCGATGCAGGTCGATATCGCCGAACTGGAGGAGGCCGTCAATTTCGGCCGGCTGATGGCCATCTTCCTCTGGATCTACGGACTGGTGAGTCCCGTTGCCGGGGCCGTCGCCGACCGGATCAGCCGCAAGTGGCTCATTGTCGGATCGCTCGGCGTCTGGTCGGCCGTGACGCTGCTGATGGGTTATTCGACCTCGTTCGGGCAGATCTACTGGCTGCGGGCCCTGATGGGCATCAGCGAGGCGCTCTACATTCCGGCCAGCCTTTCGCTGATCGCCGACTACCACACGGGCAAGGCCCGGAGTTTCGCCATCGGCGTCCACATGACCGGACTCTATGTCGGACAGGCCGTGGGCGGATTCGGGGCTACGGTCGCCTCGATGTTTTCCTGGCAGGAGACCTTCCACTGGTTCGGCATCATCGGCATCGCCTATGCCGTCGTGCTGATCTTCTTCCTGCATGAGAACCGCGGGACCCGGCAGTCGGAGGCCGAGGCCGCACGCCCCAAGGCGGACCTCTCGGTGTGGCGCAGCTTTGGGCTGCTGCTCTCGAACATCGCCTTCTGGGTTGTGCTCTTTTACTTCGCTTCGTCGTCGCTGCCCGGATGGGCCACCAAGAACTGGCTGCCGACGCTCTTCGCCGACAGCCTCGGGGTGCCGATGTCTGCGGCCGGACCGATATCTACCTTTACGATTGCCTTCTCGTCGTTCCTTGGCGTGATGATCGGCGGCCCGCTCTCCGACCGGTGGGTCAAGCGCAACCTCCGCGGGCGTATCTACACGAGTGCCATCGGCCTGGGACTGATGGTCCCGGCTTTGGTGCTGCTGGGCCTCGGGCACGGCATGTATGCAGCCGTGGGTGCGGGGCTCTGTTTTGGAGTCGGCTTCGGCATGTTCGACACGAACAACATGCCGATCCTGTGCCAGTTCGTCCCGGTACGCCTGCGTGCGACGGCCTATGGAATCATGAACATGACGGGCGTCTTCGCCGGTGCGGCCTGCACCGAGGTGCTGGGCCGCTGGGCCGACGGAGGCAACCTCGGGCTGGGATTCGCCCTGCTGGGCGGCGTGATTGCCGTGGCGCTGTTTGTCCAGCTCAGCGTGCTCCGGCCGACGACCGACAACATGGAGTGATCCGCTGCCGGGCAACGGAAAAGGCCCTGCCGAACGACGGCAGGGCCTTTTTTCATGTTCCGGGGTGCGTTCCGCGATGCAGGGCCGTCAGTTGATGATGACGCTGGCGAAGTATTCGCGGAGCAGCGAGGCGGCCCGGTCGAGCTGTTCGGGCGTGTTCTCCCTGACGTCGCGCAACAGGTATTCGAGTCCCATCGCCTCGTATTTGTGTACCCCGAGCGTGTGGTAGGGCAGCAGCTCGACCCGCTCGATCATTCGGTAGCCGCCCAGCCGTTCGCCCAGCGCGCGGATGTCCTCTTCGGCGTCGCTGTAACCCGGAACCAGCACGTAGCGCAGCCAGAAGGGCTTTGCGTGCTCCTCGAGCCAGGCTGCCGTGCGCAGCGTCTGCGTATTGTCGCGGCCGGTGAGGGCGCGGTGGCGCTCCGGCGAGGCCTGCTTGACGTCGAGCAGCACCAGATCGACCAGCCCCAGCAGCTCCTCGACGGCCGGGTTCCATACCCCGCCGTTCGAGTCGAGGCAGACATGGATGCCGGCCTCCTTGAGCGAGCGGACCAGCGGGACGAGTCCTGCGGCCTGGGAGGTCGGTTCGCCGCCCGAGAAGGTGATGCCTCCGCGGCGTCCGAAGAAGGGTTTCTGATCGACGGCCATGCGGAGAATCTCCGCGGCCTCGGTCGGCTTGCCGCTGCAGGCCTCGATCGTATCGGGGTTGGCGCAGTAGAGACAGCGGAAGTTGCAGCCCTGCAGGAAAACGACGAGCCGGAGTCCCGGCCCGTCGAAAGTTCCCATGGATTCGTAGGAGTGTACGCGAATCATGCCGTCCGCCGGTTTACATGCGCTCGTGGAAACTGCGGCTGATGACCTCGAGCTGGTGTTCGCGGCTCAGCTTGGTGAAGTTCACGGCGTAGCCCGACACGCGGATCGTCAGCTGCGGGTACTTCTCGGGGTGCTCCATGGCGTCTTCGAGCATCTCGCGGTTGAGCACATTGACGTTCAGGTGGTGTGCCCCCTTGGTGAAGTAGCCGTCGAGCATCGTCACCAGGTTCTCCACGCGGTCCTCGGCCGTGGGGCCCAGCGACTTCGGAACGATCGAGAAGGTGTTCGAGATGCCGTCCTGCGAGTCGCGGTAGCGGAGCTTGGCCACCGAAGCGAGCGAGGCGATGGCGCCGCTCTTGTCGCGGCCGTGCATCGGGTTGGCACCCGGGGCGAAGGCCACGCCCTTGGCGCGTCCGTCGGGCGTTGCGCCGGTCTTCTTGCCGTACATGACGTTCGAGGTGATTGTCAGCAGCGACAGCGTCGGGCGGGCGTTCTTGTAGACGGGCAGCTTCTTGAGCTCCTCGCTGAAGTAGTAGACCAGATCGACGCCGAGGTGATCGACGCGGTCGTCGTTGTTGCCGAAGCAGGGGAATTCACCCTCGATGTCGAAGCTCTCGGTCAGCCCCTCGGCGTTGCGGCGGGGCGTCACCTTGGCATACTTGATGGCCGACAGCGAGTCGAGTGCGATCGACAGTCCGGCTACGCCGTAGGCGAGGTTGATGCGCGGGTCGGTATCGACGAACGCCATCTGGGCCTTTTCGTAGTAGTACTTGTCGTGCATGTAGTGGATGATGTTCATCGCCTCGTTGTAGACGCGGGCGATCTCGTGCAGCACCTTCTTGTAGTTCTGCATCACCTCCTCGAAGCGCAGCGGGCCCTCCGACAGCGCGGGGATCCCCTTGACCATCAGCGTGCCGGTGTTCTCGCAGCGGCCTTCGTTGATGGCCAGCAGCAGCGCCTTGGCCAGGTTGCAGCGGGCGCCGAAGAACTGGATCTGGCGGCCGATGTCCTGGTACGAGACGCAGCAGGCGATGCCGTAGTCGTCCGAGTGGCGGACCTCACGCATCAGGTCGTCGTTCTCGTACTGGATCGAGCTGGTGTCGGCCGAAACCTTGGCGCAGAACTCCTTGAAGCCCTGCGGCAGGTCGGGGCTCCAGAGCACCGTCATGTTGGGCTCGGGCGAGGGACCGAGGTTGTAGAGCGTCTGCAGGAAGCGGAACGAGGTTTTCGTCACCTTCGTGCGGCCGTCGTTGAAGCGTCCGCCGATGGCCTCCGTGACCCACGTCGGATCGCCGGCGAAGATGTCGTTGTAGGACTGCATGCGCAGGTGGCGCACCATGCGGAGCTTGATGACGAACTGGTCGATGAGCTCCTGTGCGAACGTTTCGTCGATCAGGCCGTGCGCCAGGTCATATTCGATGAAGATGTCGAGGAACGACGAGACGTTGCCGAGCGACATGGCGGCGCCGTCCTGCTCCTTGACGGCCGCCAGGTAGGCCATGTAGACCCACTGTACGGCCTCCTGGGCCGAGTGTGCCGGGCGGCTCAGGTCCAGACCGTAGTATTCGCCCATCGTGCGGATGTCCTTCAGGGCCTTGATCTGCTCGGCCACCTCCTCGCGCAGGCGGATGCGGGCCTCGGTCATCGGGCCGGTGAGGTTGCGCAGGTCCTGCTGCTTGGCCTCGATCAGGCGGTCCGTGCCGTAGAGGGCCAGACGGCGGTAGTCGCCGATGATGCGGCCGCGGGCGTAGTTGTCGGGCAGACCCGTCAGGAAGCCCAGCGAGCGGAACGAGCGGATCTCCTCGGTGTAGACGTCGAACACGCCGTCGTTGTGCGTCTTGCGGTAGTGGGTGAAGATGTCACGGACCTTTTCGTCGATGTCCGTGCCGTTCTCCTTGCAGGCGCGCGACACGACGTTGATGCCGCCGAAGGGCTTGATGGCGCGCTTGAGCAGTTCGTCGGTCTGCAGGCCCACGATGAGCTCCTGCTCACGGTCGATGTATCCGGCCTTGTGCGAGGTGATCGTCGATACGGTCTTGTTGTCCAGCGAACGGATGCCGTTCCGCTGACGCTCCTCCTCGAGGGCCTTGAGGCAGAGGTCCCAGATGTGTCGGGTACGTTCGGTCGGGCCCTGCAGGAAGGAGGCGTCGCCCAGATAGGGGGTGATGTTCGTCTGCACGAAGCTCGTCACGTTGATCTCTTTGCTCCAAAGCCCGTCGATGAAGGTTTTGTTCAGTTCCATAGAAGATATTGTTCTTTTTGAGATTGAATTTGGCGTATTTCGGCGCACAAAGATAATTCAAATTTTTTATAAAAACGGCATCCCCGCCGTCTGTTTTTCCGAAAACGTGCTGAAATACCTACAATTCGGTATCTGTGGAGGCTCCGGGCCCCCCGTTCCGGCGGGGTGTGGCGCATGCGGTTCGGCAACCCGTCGGCGGAGCGGAAAATATTTCGTACTTTTGTTCCGACGAAACACACGAAACGATGGAAGAATTGACCCTCACGACCCCGGCCCTGCTCTTTTCGGCCGTCTCGCTCATCCTGTTGGCCTACACCAACCGCTTTCTCTCCTACGCACAACTGGTGCGCACGCTCAAGGAGCAGCACCTGCAGCACCCCTCGCAGGTGACACGGGCCCAGATCGACAACCTGCGCCGGCGGTTGCACCTGACGCGCACGATGCAGACGCTCGGGGTGTCGAGCCTCTTCCTGTGTGTCGTGACGATGTTTCTGATCTATGTGGGGTTGGATCGCCTTTCGGCCTATGTCTTCGGAGCGGCGCTGTTGCTGCTGATCGGGTCGCTCGGGGTCTCGATTCACGAGATCCGGATCTCGGTGCGTGCACTGGAGATCCACCTGCGCGACATGGAGCGGTAGCGGGCCGCATGGCTGCCGGTGTCTGAAAAAACGAAGATGCGGCGACCTCACGTCGCGGCATCTCCCACTAACCTACTTATGTAACCTAAAACCAACTGTCGTGGAACACTCCTCTGTTTCCACGCTGCAAAGATACGGGGCTGTCGTTCCAGCGGAATGACAGCCCCGTTACGTTTCGGTGACGCATGCCGTGCGGCGTCACTTTTTCTGTTCGAGGAAGTAGTGCTGCGACTTGAGCAGGTTGCGGGCCTGGAGCACCATGGTCTTCGTCTCGTTGAGGATCGTAAGGTAGAGGACGCTGGCGCGCGTGCTGCCCGACGGGTCGCTGTTGATGCGGCGCAGCTGGTTCTTGATGGCACCGACGATCGTGTCGAAGAGGCGGTCGCGCATCTCGAGCACCAGGTCGAGGTCCGAGAAGTCGTTCGAGGCCAGCATGTCGTTGATCTTGTCGAAGATGGCCTCCACCTCGTCGTTCACGTGCATCAGATCGACGATCTGCTCCTTCGAAAGCCCTTCGTGGTTGTTGTCGATGTGGTCGAACGACGGGCGGGTGATGTGGATGAGCGCCTTGGTGACCTCCGAGATGTAGTCGGTCACCTGCACGTAGAAGTGTCCGGTGTCGATGTCGCAGCGCTGCAGGCGGCGCAGGGTCGGCATGATGCCGTACTTGCGTTCGCGCGCCTCGTTGTAGATGCGGTTCGACTCCTGTACCATCTCCTTGAGCACCTTGCGGTTCTCCTTGAAGACGGCTACCAGTGTACGGTTGTAGATCCGCGTGACCTCCTGCATCGTGGTGCAGACCTCACCGATGCAGGCGCGCATCACCTCCTCGGGGGTTTCGGCCGTATCGACCGGCTGGAGTTTCGCCTCGGCCTCCTTGAGTTCGGGTGTCTTGCGGTGGCTGCGGATCAGCAGCCAGGCGCAGAGGGCCGTGAGTGCTGCCACGGCAATCCATCCGCCCCAGAGCAGCAGGGCCGTGGTGGCCAGGGCGATGAGGAATCCGCCCAGTGCCGTGATGAACCATCCCGAGATGACGGCCATCACGCCCGTGATGCGGTATACGGCGCTTTCACGCCCCCACGAGCGGTCGGCCAGCGACGAACCCATAGCCACCATGAAGACCACGTAGGTGGTCGAGAGCGGGAGTTTGTAGGAGGTTCCGATGGCGATCAGCACCGAGGCGGCCGTGAGGTTCACCACGGCGCGGATCATGTCGTACTGTGCCGTCGAGCGCTCCTCGGCCGGCAGCGGCTCGAAGCGCCGGTCGATGGCCTGCTGCACGCGTGCGGGGATCAGCCCCGTCCAGAGGTTGTTGAGCATCAGCGTGGCGCGCACGAGGCTGCGCGAGAGGAAGGTCGAGCCGAAGCGCTCCTCCTCCTCGTGCTGCGAGGCGAGCGAGAGTTCGGTCTCGGCGACGTGTTTCGACTTTTTCGAGAAGATGAGCGTCAGCACCATGATGATGCCCGAGGCGAGCAGGATCGGGAAGTTGGCCCGGGCCGGGTTGGCCAGGTCGCCCATCATGATCGATTCGCTGCCGGCCTCGCGGGCGATCTGCCAGGCGTCGTAACCGGCCAGGGGCACGCCGATGAAGTTCACCAGGTCGTTGCCGGCGAAGGCCAGGGCCAGGGCGAACGTACCCGAGAGGATCGTGATCCGCATGATGTTCAGCCGCATGCGCTGGAAGATCCAGAGCACGGCGGCGGCGACGACCCAGAAGGCGAAGAGCGTGAGCAGGACGTGCTCGCCGACGTATTCGGTGATGTGGGTCGGGATCAATCCCGAGCTCTTGAGCCCCTTGAAGAGGGCGAAGTAGAGGATGCCCGAGAGTGAGATGCCGCACCACAGGGCGCCCCAGCGGCGGAAGGCCGGATGGTAGCGGAACGAGAAGATCAGGCGCGAGACGTACATGAAGAGGAGTCCGGCGGCGAAGGCCAGCACCACGGATACGAGGATCGCGGCGATGATGACCATGGCTTTGCCCGTATTGATGAACTGCGAGAGGTCCTGGAGCGAGAAGGCAGGGTCGGCGCCGATGCGGAAGAGTGCGGCGGCGACGGCGGCGCCCAGCAGGCCGAAGACCATCGACACGGTGGTCGAGGTGGGGAGTCCGAGCGTGTTGTAGAGGTCGAGCAGCAGGACGTTGCCGAGCATCATGCCCAGAAAGAGCATCATGATCTCCGGGAAGGAGAACTGCCCGGGGTAGAAGACCCCGTTGCGGGCGACCTCCATCATGCCGCTCGAGGTGAGCGTGCCGACGAGGATGCCGGCTGCGGCGATCCAGAGGATGACGCGCCGGGGCGCAACCTTCGACCCGATGGCCGAATTGAGGAAGTTGATGGCGTCGTTGGCCACGCCGACGACGATGCCCAGCACGGCCAGCAGGGCCAGCACGATGACAATTGCGATGAATAGAGGTGACATAGGATACCTTTGTGTTGTTCGGCACAAAGGTCTGAAACGGATGTTACAAAACGGTTACAGATGTGTTTCGGGGTAGTGAAACTTCCCTGCCAACCGGCTGGCTTTCGCTATTTTCCGGAGAATCAGTCGTGCTTGCGCAGCGTGAAGACGAATTCGAGCCCGCCCTTGTCGCGGTTGCGGACCGAGATCGTGCCGCCGTGGAATGCGACGGCGTTGCGGACGATCGAGAGACCGAGCCCCGTGCCGCCGAGTTTGCGCGAGCGCCCCTTGTCCACGCGGTAGAACCGCTCGAAGAGGTGGGGCAGGTGCTCCTGCTCGACTCCGATGCCGTTGTCGGCCACCAGGATCGTGCACTCGTCGGGCGTGTCGTCGAGCAGGCGGATGAACAGGTCGCGGCCTCCGGAGTAGGCGGCCGCGTTGTCGGCCAGGTTGCGGAAGATCGAGCCGAGGAGCGAGGGGCTTCCGACAATCTCGACCCGTTTGGGGAAATCGACGTTCACGCGCAGCCGCTGCTCGGCCGGGCGCAGCTCCATGTCGGCGGCCACTTCGTCGATCAGATCGTTCAGCACGACCGGCTCCTTGTGGATCAGCTGACTGGCTTCGTCCATCCGCGTGATGGTCGAGACGTCGGCCAGCAGGCGGCGGAGCCGCTCGACCTGCGCGGCGCTCTTCTCCAGGAACGAGCGCCGCATGGCGGCGTCGATCCCCGGGTTGGCCAGCAGGGTTTCCAGGTAGCCCTGGATGGCGGCCACAGGGGTTTTCAATTCGTGGTTGATGTTGTTCGTCAGCTGTTTCTTGATGCGGATCTTCTCCTGTTCCTCGTGCAGGGCCAGTTCGTGTTCGCGGTCCCGGTCGGCGGCCGTGCGCTGCAGGTCGGCGTAGAGGCGGATGATGTGCTGTGAAATTTCGCCCAGCTCGTCGTGGGGGAAGGTCGGGGCGTTGTCGATCCGTTCGCCGCGTTCGGCACGGTGGGCGAAGTCGTTCAGCCGCGAGATGTTCTGCCCGATGCGGCGTGTGGCGAAGTAGCCGGCAATGCTCATCAGCAGCGTGACGCCCAGCATGAACCAGAGGAACTCCCGGTCGGCAGCCAGTACGTCGGTCAGCGGCAGGGAGTAGGGTACGGCGGTACGGGCGATCCAGCGGTCGCCGACCATGGCCGAGTAGAAATAGTTGCGCTGTGTGCTGGCCGAGTGGCGGCGGATGGTGAATCCTGTACCGGTTTTCAATGCCTGCACCACCTCGGGACGGTCAAGGTGGTTGGCCGTGGGCAGCGTGTCGAGCGAGTTGTCGAAGACGACCTGTCCGTTGGGAGCGATGAGCGTGACGCGCAGGTCGCCGAACGGACCGCGGTGTCGGGCCGCGAACTCCGCAGGGGAGATCCCTTCGTCGAGGGCATCGAGCAGTTTGAGGTTGAAGAGCTGCAGCTGAGCGTCGAGCCGCTCGGCCTTGAAATGCTTCTCGCGTCCGTACTGGAAGAGCACGAAACAGGCTACCAGCGCCCACGAGAAGGTGAGCAGCAGCAGGAAGAGCCGTTTGTGGTAGGAGAACCTACGCCTCAAAGCCGTAGCCATAGCCCAGGCGGGTTACGATATGCTCGCCGTAGCGTCCGATCTTGCGGCGCAGGCGCGTGATATTGACGTCGATCGTACGGTCGAGGACAACCACTTCGTCGCTCCAGACGCGGTGGAGGATCTCTTCTCGGGAGAAGATCACCCCGCGGTGGGAGAGCATCAGCGAGAGGATCTCGAACTCCTTTTTGGTGAGCGACACCTCCTCGCCGTCCACCGTGCAGCTCTTGCGGCGCAGGTCCATTTCGAGGCCCTCGTAGCCGATGACCTCCGATTCGGTCTGTGGCGAGGCCGTGCGGCGCAGCACGCTGCGGACGCGGGCCAGCACCTCGCGGATGGAGAAGGGTTTGGCAATGTAGTCGTCTGCACCGAGGTTGAGGCCGGCGACCGTATCGTCCTCCGTATCGCGGGCCGTGCAGAAGATGACGGGAACCCGCGCCGTTTCGGGGTTGGACTTGAGGATTCGGGCCATCTTGAAGCCGCTCATCTCGCCCATCATGACGTCGAGCAGGATCAGCGAGTAGCGCTCGGGGTGCATCTCGAGCGCCTGTTCGGCGCTGTAGGCGACATCCGCCTCGTAGCCCTCGACCTCGAGGTTGAACTGCAGGATCTCGCAGAGCGACTCTTCATCATCGACGATCAGGATTTTGTGTTTTGCCATAGCTCCAAATGTTTGATGCCGCGTCAAAATTACGGAACATTCACGGATGTTACACTGCCGGGCGGCGACATTTCATCGAAATGTAATATGCGTTCCTTCGTGCTCAGTGTTTGTAGACCACGTAGATAGGGTCTTCAGGCAGGGCGAAGCGGCGGCGTTCGTCGTCGGTGAGCGCCGCGGCGTAGTCGATCTCCACGGCATCGAATCCCGCTTCACGCAGGCGGTCGGTGTAGTCCGCACCGTAGATGCGCCGGTGGTCGTACTGTCCGAAGATGCGCGTGCGCTCGTCGGGGTCGGTGATCGAGTCGTCCTCGTAGGTCTTCTCGTAATCCTTCTCCACGGGCGAGAGGAGGATGCCCCAGCCGCCGGGGCGCAGGATCCGGTGGAGTTCCCGGAGCGCCTTCCGGTCGTCGGCGACGTGTTCGAGCAGGTGGTTGCAGAGGATGACCTCCACCGAATCGTCAGCCAGCGGGATCTGCTGCACGTCGAAGTGCAGGTCGGCCAGCGGGCTCTCGAGATCGGCCGTGAGGTACTGTCCCGGATGTGCGGCGAAGTGGGGCTTCAGGTGGCGCATGATGCAGACCTCGGGAGCGATGTGCAGCGTGCGGGGGAAGCGCTCCAACAGGTCGGTTTCGCGTGTGAGGTAGAGCCACAGCAGGCGGTGCCGTTCGAGCGAGAGGCAGTGGGGACAGAGTGCGTTGGGACGCGACGAGACGTAGCCGTAGGGGAGGAAGCGGCGGTAGTGTGACCCGCAGACCGGGCACTCGACGCCGCGCCCCCTGTAGAGGAGTCCGACGACGGGTACGGCCCATCCGGCGATGCGTTGCAGCACCGGCCGCGGGATGTGGTTCAGGCAGAAGCGGATGAGGCGTTTCATGTCACTCCAGGATCTTGGCGACCTCCGTTTCGGCCTTGTGCAGCCGCTCCCTGCATGAGGCAATCAGTTCCGTGGCGCGCTTGACCTCGGTCGCGAGGCTGTCCACGTCCATCTCCTCGTTGCGCAGGCGGGCGAGGATCTTCTCGATCTCGGCCATTGCCTCGGTGTAGTTCATCGATTTTTTTGCCATGTTTCGGTATGTTTTACCGTTGCCGCGATGCGACCGTCGGCAACGTCGATCTGCAGGTCCTCCCCTTCGCGGAGCCCCTCGGCCGAGACGACGGTCCGTCCGGCGCTGCGCACTACGGCGAATCCGAGCCGCAGGATCCGTTCGGGCGAACGCCCGGCAATCAGCTCCGCAGCGCTCTCCAGACGCATCTTCCGGCGGTCGAGGAACCCCCTTACCGTCTCGGGAAGCAGCTTTGCGAGGTGTTCGAGCCCGAGCGAACGCCGGGTGAGCAGTTCGCCGCTGGCCCGTCGCAGTTCGGCGGCAAGCCGTTCGAGCCGCACTTCCGAGCCGTGGAGCAGCGCCGTCGTGGCGTCGTGCAGCTGCAGTGCGGCCCGGTCGAGTTCGGCCTCGACTCCCGCCATGCGCTCCACGAGCCAGCCGGCCACGGCCGTCGGGGTCTTGAGCGCCGTGTGGGCCACCAGGTCCGCCACGCTCGTGTCCTTGTCGTGCCCGATGCCCGTGATGACAGGCAGCGGGAACTGTGCGACGTGGGCGCAGAGGCGGTAGGCGTTGAAGCAGTTGAGGTCGCTGCGCGATCCGCCGCCGCGGATCAGCACCACGGCGTCGAACTCCCCGAGGCGTTCGGCCACGGAGCAGAGCGCCCCGATGATTGACTCCTCGGCTGCTGCCCCCTGCATGAAGGCGTCGAACAACGTGAGGTGAAAGCGGTAGGGGCTCTTCCCGAGCTCCTTGCAGAAGTCCTGGTAACCGGCGGCATTGGCGCTCGAGACGACGGCCACGCGCTGTACGATGGGGGGCATGGGCTGCTCGCGGTTCATCTCCCAGACACCGTCGCGCTGCAGCTGGGCGATGGTCATCTGCCGCTGCCGCTCCATGTCGCCCAGCGAGTAGGAAGGGTCGATGTCGGTGATCTGCAGCGAGAAGCCGTAGAGTTCGTGGTAATTTACCAGCACACGTGCCAGGATCCGGATGCCGGCCTCGAGCCGCTGCCCCGTCTCGGCCTCGAAGTAGCCGGCGATACGGGGGTAGTTCGAGCGCCAGATGACGGCCCGGGCCTGGGCTGTGGGAACTCCGTTGTCGCCGCCTTTCTCGACCAGTTCGAGGTAGCAGTGGCCCGAGTAGTTTACCTTGATCTCGGAGATCTCGGCACTGACCCACAGGGGCAGGGCGAAGCGTTCGTCGAGGGTCTGCCTGACCAGCCGCTGCAGCTCGCGCAAGGTGATATGTCTCTCCGGGTCCATCATCCGAGCAGGATACCGATGGTCATGAGTGCGCCGAAGAGCATGATGTTGCGGGCGGTCTCGCCCAGGCAGACGTTGAGCGCGTCACCGTGGTCGATGCGGACCATCTTGCGCCAGGTGGCGATGTGTGCTGCGGCATAGGGAAGGGGCAGCAGTGCGGCCCACAGCCGGCCGGTGGCGAGCAGCCCGAGGCAGAGAGCCATGGGCACGAGTCCCAGCAGCAGGTAGCCCCAGCGGCCCACGCCGGCGCCGAAGACGACGACTACTGTGCGCTTGCGGCACCGCGCGTCCTCCTCGCGGTCGCGGAAGTTGTTTACCATCAGCATGGTGTCGATTACCAGTCCGCAGGCCAGCGAGACGAGCGTCACCTCCGGGGTCCAGTTGCCGGTCTGGACGTAATAGGAGAACCCGACGGGAATGACGCCGAAGAAGAGGATCACGGCTACGTCGCCCAACCCGTGGTAGGCCAGCGGCCAGGGCCCGGCCGTATAGAAGTAGGCGAAAACGAGGCAGGCGATGCCGACGGCCACCAGCTCCCAGCCGCCATAGGGCAGCATGTCGTGCGCCGTCCCGAGGATCCCGAGGCCTGTGGCGCCGGCGGCCAGCGTGAAGGCCGCGATGCCGGTCTTCATGGCGCGCGGGGTGATGTATCCCTTGGCGAAGGCGCGGTCGGGGCCGAGCCGGTCGGGCTGATCGGCCCCCTTGAGGAAGTCCCAAAGGTCGTTCACCAGGTTGGCTGTGCACTGCATGAGCAGGGCGAAGAGCAGGCACAGCAGGGCTGTGCCGGGGCGGAATCCCCCGTCGGTGTAGGCCAGTGCCGAGGCGATGAGCACCAGGATCACGGAGTTGCCGAGCGAGTAGGGCCGGACGGCCAGTATCCATGCGGAGAGCGAGTTCGTTTTCATGAGCTGAGGAGTTGAGTTTCGTCGGTTGTCAGCGGATGACCAGCTCCATGTGGCGGGGCAGCGGCTTGCCTTCGGGAAGCTGGATGCTCAGCACCCCTTCGCTTTCGACGGCCTGCCCGTTCTTCATGGCGGGTTCCCAGCGCGGGGCTTCGGACACGGCCTTCAGCACGCGGCGCTTGAGCCGGTTGTCGGTCGATTGGAGCTCCTGCACTACCGAGAGCGTACCGTCGGGCGCGATCCGGTAGCGCAACACGACGCGCGCGGCGACCTCGTCGGGGTCCCACTCCACGCGTCGGGCGATGTAGCTGCCGAAGGTCGAGTCGGAGGGGAAGCGGGCCGGGCTGTCGTAGCGGAGCGTGACGAGGATCACGCCGTTCGAGGCTTCGGCACCGTAGCGGGCGATCGTCTCCTCGTCGGCCGGCAGGGATTCGACCTGCTCGATGTCGTCGGGCGGGATCGAGCGGATGTCGTCGCAGACCTTGCCATTGACGATATAGAGCGGTTGCTGCGCCGCGGCCGGAAGGACTGCGGCCAGCAGGAGGGTCCAGAGAATAAGAAGCGTTTTCATGGCTTGATGGCTTGCGTGTTTTCCGTCAAACGGTTCCGCCGGCGGGAATATTGCCTGCGGCTGGGCCTGCGTTGCCCGCAGCCCTGCGGCCGGATTACCCGGCCGGCTCGCGCAGCACCTCCCACGCTGCCCGGGCGAGGTCCGCCCGGCCGTTGCGGCGGAACGGCACCCCTTCAGCTTCGAGCCGTGCGCGCTGCTCCTCCCAGCCGGGTGCCGTGCGCCCCTCGGCGTTCACCACCCGGTGACAGGGCACTCCCTGCGGGGCCCGGGCCAGCGCCCGGCCCACGTGGCGGGCGTATCCGGGCATCCCGACCAGCCGGGCGATCTGTCCGTAGGTGGCCACCCGTCCGGCGGGAATCTGCTCCGTGGCGGCCCACACTTCGGCGTCGAATCCGGCTGGGAGCTTCATCGCGCGGCGTCAGAGTTCGCTCTCCTTCAGGCGCTCGGCGTTCTCGGCCACGATCAGGTGGTCGATGCAGTCCTGGATGTCGCCGTCCATGAAGGCTGCGAGGTTGTAGATCGTGTAGTTGATGCGGTGGTCGGTGATGCGTCCCTGCGGATAGTTGTAGGTGCGGATCTTGGCCGAACGGTCGCCCGTCGAGACCATCGTCTTGCGCTTCGAGGCGATCTCGTCGAGGTATTTCGAGTACTCGAGGTTGAAGACGCGCGTGCGCAGCTCCTCGAAGGCCTTGTCGAAGTTCTTGAGCTGCGACTTCTGGTCCTGGCATTGCACGACGATGCCTGTCGGGATGTGCGTCAGGCGGATGGCCGAGTAGGTCGTATTGACCGACTGTCCGCCGGGGCCCGAGGCGCAGAAGATATCCTTGCGGATGTCGTTCATCGAGATCTCGACGTCGAACTCCTCGGCTTCGGGCAGCACGGCCACCGATGCGGCCGAGGTGTGCACGCGGCCCTGCGTCTCGGTCTGCGGCACGCGCTGCACGCGGTGCACGCCCGACTCGTACTTGAGCGTTCCGTAGACGTTCTGGCCCGTAACCTTCATGACCACCTCCTTGTATCCGCCTGCGGCGCCTTCCGACGACGAGGTGATCTCGTAGCGCCAGCCCTTCGACTCGATGTACTTGGTGTACATGCGCAGCAGGTCGCCGGCGAAGAGTGCGGCCTCGTCGCCGCCCGTGCCGCCGCGGATCTCGACGATGGCATTCTTCGAGTCCTGCGGGTCCTTCGGGATGAGCAGCAGCTTGATCTGCTCCTCGAGTTCGGCGATTTGCGGTTCGAGTTCGGCGATCATCTCGCGGGCCATCTCGCGCATCTCCTCGTCCTTGTCGTTGGCGTAGGTGTCCTTGGCCTCGGCGAGGTTCGCCAGGGCCGTGCGGTAACGCTCCGAGGTCTCGATGATCGGTTCGAGCTCCTTGTACTCCTTGGTGAGCTGCACGAACTGCTTGACGTCGGCGATCACTTCGGGGTCGGTGAGCTTCTGCCCGGTCTCCTCGTACTTGAGCTTCAGACCGTCGAGGCGGTTCAATATGGAGTTGTCTGCCATAAAAGTGGAATGATTCGTTTTTTGTTTTGGGGCAAAGATACGGAAAATGCGCGAAGAATGAAAAACCCGCCGTGCGATTATTCGTTCTGCCGGGAGAGGCGCCCGAGCCAGTCGAGCACCGCCTGCTGCCACGCCTCGCGGTAGCGGAAGTCGGAGCGGATGCCCCATCCGTGGCCCCCTTCGGGGTAGATGTGCATCGAGGCGTCGATGCCGTGCTCCTTGAGTGAGCGGTAGTACTCCGTGGCATTGACCGGCGGAACCGTGCGGTCGTCGTCCGAGAGCAGCAGCAGGGTCGGCGGCGTTGCCGGCGTGACGCGCCGCTGCAGCGAGTAGGCCTCGCTGTCGGTCCGGCTGCGTGCTGCGCCCAACAGGTTGTCGAACGATCCGCGGTGGCAGCGGCCTTCTTCGGCCGTGATGACCGGGTAGAAGAGGATCGAGAAGGCGGGACGGCATGATCCGATCGTCGATGCCATGGCCGCGAGGTGCCCTCCGGCCGAGAAACCTGCGATGCCTACCTCTTCGGCCGTGAAGCCTTCGGCTCCGGGGACTTCGCCCGAGAGGATGCGGAGCGCCTGCACGGCATCCTCGAGCGGTACTTCGGGGTGGCCGTTGGGCATTCGGTACTTGAGTACGGCGGCCGTGATCCCGTGCGCGGCAAACCATTTGGCCACGTCGTAGCCTTCGTAGTCCATGCAGAGCAGCCGGTAGCCGCCGCCCGGGCAGATCACGACGGCCTGTCCGGTGGCTGTTGCGGGGTCGGCCGGGAAGATGTAGAGTTCGGCCTGAGACGTATCGGCGATACGGTCTCTTTCGGGTTCCGTTTCGGGGGTCGTGATGCCGTTGGAATGGGGCGCGGTGCGGTTGTCCCAGATCCGCACCGTGGCGGCCTGCCCGTAGTCGCGGGCTGTGGCTGCGGCCGTCAGCAGCGAGAGGGCTGCAGCCAGCAGGGTCTTGTGTCTCATCTTGGTTCGTTATTTCAGGAATCCGCCCGGTCGGGAGGGATCCCGATCGGGCGGAAACGGTTCATGACGGGCGGTGTGCCGGATCAGATCACGATGTTGATGATCTTGCCCGGGACGACGATCACCTTCTTCGGAGCCTTGCCGTCGAGCCATTTCTGAGCCTCGGGGGCCTGTACGACGTCGGCCTGGATCTCGGCCGGGGCCATGGCCGTCGGGTACTCCTTCTTGAAGCGCAGCTTGCCGTTGATCGATACGGGGTATTCGAACGAGCTCTGCACGAGGTACTTCTCGTCGCATGCGGGGTAGCTGGCGTCGCAGATCGATCCGGTATGGCCGAGCGCCTCCCACAACTCCTCGGCGATGTGTGGCGCGAAGGGGGCCAGCAACACCGTGAGGGGTTCGAGGATGGCGCGCTTCGAGCAGTCGCCCAGTTCGTTGAGGCAGATCATGAAGGCCGCCACGGAGGTGTTGAACGAGAAGTTCTCGATGTCGTCGGTCACCTTGCGGATCGTCTTGTGCAGCGTGCGGAGCTCCTTCTCCGTGGGAGCCTCGTCCGTCACGACAAGCCGCCCGTCGCGGTCGAAGAAGAGGCGCCAGAAGCGACGCAGGAACTTGTGTACGCCGTCGATGCCGTTCGTGTCCCAGGGCTTCGACTGCTCGAGCGGCCCGAGGAACATCTCGTACATGCGCAGCGTGTCGGCGCCGTAGTTCTCGACGATGTAGTCGGGATTGACGACGTTGAACATCGATTTCGACATCTTCTCGATGGCCCAGCCGCAAATGTACTTGCCGTCCTCGAGGATGAACTCGGCATCCTTGAAGTCGGGCATCCAGCGGCGGAAGGCCTCCAGGTCGAGGATGTCGTTCCGGACGATGTTCACATCGACGTGGATCTCCTGCGTCTCATACTGGTCGCGGAGGCCGAGCGAGACGAACTTGTTGGTCCCGACGACGCGGTAGACAAAGTTCGAGCGGCCCTGGATCATGCCCTGATTGACGAGTTTGCGGAAGGGCTCCGCCTCGCAGACATACCCCAGGTCGTAGAGGAACATGTTCCAGAAACGCGAGTACATCAGGTGTCCCGTGGCATGCTCGATGCCGCCGACGTAGAGATCGACGCTGCGCCAGTATTCGTCCGCTTCACGGCCGACGAGCGCCTTGTCGTTGTGGGGATCCATGTAGCGCAGGTAGTAGGCCGACGAGCCGGCAAATCCGGGCATCGTCGAGAGCTCGTAGGGATATCCCTCGGGGGTGCACCAACCCTTGACGCGGGCCAGGGGCGGTTCGCCCTCGGCCGTGGGTCCGAAGTTTTCGATCGGCGGCAGCTCGAGGGGCAACTGCTCCTCGGAGAGCGGGCAGGCCGTGTCGCCCTTGTAGTAGATCGGGAAGGGTTCGCCCCAGTAGCGCTGGCGCGAGAAGATGGCGTCGCGCAGGCGGTAATTGACCAGCCGCTTGCCCAGGCCGCGGCGCTCGACCTCGTCGAACATCCGGGTGATGGCCTCCTTGACGTCCATGCCGTTGAGGAAGTCCGAGTTGATCATCCGCCCGGACTTGGCGTCATAGGACTCCTTCTCGATGTCGCCTCCCTCGACCACCGGGACGATCTCCAGCCCGAAATGGCGGGCGAAGGCGTAGTCGCGCGAGTCGTGGGCCGGAACGGCCATGATGGCCCCCGTGCCGTAGCCGGCGAGCACGTAGTCCGAGACGTAGATCGGAATGGCGCGTCCCGTGAAGAGGTTGATGGCGTAGGAGCCTGTAGCCACGCCACTCACGCGCCGCGTCTCGGCGATGCGCTCGCGCTCGGACCGCTTGCGGGCCTGGGCGATGTACTCCTCGACGGCATTGCGGTTCTCTGCCGTGGTGAGCTCGCCGACCCATTCGTGCTCGGGAGCGATGACCATGAACGTCACGCCGAAGATCGTGTCGGGGCGTGTGGTGAAGATCTCCAGTTTGCGCTCCGAACCCTGGATGTCGAAGAAGACCTGGGCGCCGACCGAGCGGCCGATCCAGTTGCGCTGGATCTCCTTGAGCGAGTCGCTCCACTCGAGGCTGTCGAGTCCGTCGAGCATCCGCTGCGCATAGGCCGTCACGCGCAGCAGCCACTGCTTCATGCGCTTCTGCTCCACGGGGTAGCCTCCGCGCACCGAGAGCCCGTCGCGCACCTCGTCGTTCGCGAGCACCGTGCCCAGTTTCGGACACCAGTTCACCATCGTGTCGGCCCGGTAGGCGAGGCGGTAGTTCTGCAGCACCTGCTCGCGGCGCGCCTCGTCCCATGCGTTCCACTCTTCGGCCGTGAAGTGCAGCTCCTGCGTCGAGGCGGCATCGAGCCCCTCGGTGCCCCTCTCGGCGAAGGCGGCCTTCAGTTCCTCGATCGGACGGGCCTTTTGAAGACGGTTGTCGTAGTAGTGGGCGAACATCTCGAGGAAGGCCCACTGTGTCCATTTATAATAGGAGGGGTCGCACGTGCGCACCTCGCGGTCCCAGTCGAACGAAAAGCCGATCTTGTCGAGCTGCTCGCGGTAACGGGCGATGTTGCGCTCGGTCGTCACGGCGGGGTGCTGCCCCGTCTGGATGGCATATTGCTCGGCCGGCAGACCGAAGGCGTCGTAGCCCATCGGGTGGAGGACATTGAATCCCTTGAGCCGCTTGTAGCGCGAGTAGATGTCCGAGGCGATGTAGCCCAGCGGATGGCCGACATGCAGGCCTGCCCCCGAGGGGTAGGGGAACATGTCGAGCACGTAGAATTTGGGGCGCGAGGGGTCCACCTCGACGCGGTAGGTCTTCCGCTCTCTCCAGCGTTGCTGCCATTTGGATTCGATCTCCTTGAAATTGTATTCCATATCTCGTTTCGGTTTATTGTCGATTTTCCCGCAAAATTAAGGAAAACTTTTCGGATTTTGCGCTTTTCGGGGGCTTATTCCCCGATAAAAGGGGTGGATTGCATGCTGTTCCGCTTCCGGTGCCTGCAGCCGGCCTCCCGGCCCGGCTTTTGCACGGCTCTGCATGGCTGTTTGCCGCCGGTCCCGGGACGGGCGGCGGGTGGGGCCGCGGCGCCTTTTTGTCATCTTGTGCGCCCTCTGGCGGCAGAGCTTTGGAAAAATGCGGCGCGGACTTCGGCGGGCAGATGCTTTTCGTGAGGCTGCCGCCCGGATATAGGGATAACCTATTGGTATATAAAAAATAACGATTTGACAAATCGATCCTGTTGTATTACCTTTGCTGATGGAAAACAAAAACAGTATTAAAAATAACTATTAACAACTTAAATTTTACTACTATGAAAACGATGGATTATCTGCACCTGAATGCGTCGGCCGTCAATGGCGTTGTAAACTCGCTGAAGAGCCTTTTGGCCGACTATCAGATCTTCTACGCCAACCTGCGCGGACTGCATTGGAATATTCGTGGACGGGCCTTCTTCGTCCTGCATGCCAAGTTCGAGGAGCTCTACGACAATGCGGCTGCCAAGGTCGATGAACTGGCCGAGCGGATCCTGATGCTGGGCGGCGAGCCCGAGAACCGTTTCAGCGAGTACCTCAAGACGGCGCGGCTGCAGGAGGTTTCCGGAGTTTCGTGCCCCGATGAGGCGGTGAAACTCGTACTCGAGAGCCTCGGCCATCTGATCAGCGAGGAGCGCAAGCTGCTCTCCGAGGCGTCGGAGGCCGGCGACGAGACAACCGTGGCGCTGATGAGTGACTACCTCCGTGAGCAGGAAAAGTTGGTTTGGATGCTGGTGGCCTCTTCCGATTGTGATTGCGCCAAGTGATTGCCTGACTGAGGTTGGTGGGACCGGGGTTTTGCGACCCCGGTCTTTTTTTGTCCGTAGCTTGCGTCAAGACGGTGCGGGCTGGGGCGACGGGCGGTTCCCGGGTTTGACCTGCAGACGGCGGAGCGGCCGACGGCGTGTTGCGGCGTTGCCCGGACCGGTGGTATCGTATTGTCGGTATCGGCTTCCGGATCAGTCGGTTGCATCGGGACTCCGGTTGTGCAGGTGCCTGCCGCAGCCTTGTTGCGGCAATTTGCGGCAACGTGTGACAACCCGCTGAGAAAAAGCCGGTTAAAACATCATGTATAAATAAATGCTTATTTGTTTTTAGGAACGATAAGAAATAAGTATCGATAAAGGCGCAAAATGCCCGAAAATCACGAAAAAAGAGGTGCATATATATTGTAATTCCAAAAAAATGCGTACCTTTGCAGTCCATTTTGGACAATGGAGATAGATTTTTTAACCATTAAAGGACAGTTTAAGAAATGCCAACTATTCAACAGTTAGTGAGAAACGGTCGAGTAAGCATGGAGGACAAGTCGAAGTCCCCGGCACTCGCAGCGTGCCCTCAGCGTCGCGGCGTTTGTACCCGTGTGTACACGACGACCCCGAAGAAGCCTAACTCGGCCATGCGTAAGGTGGCGCGTGTCCGCCTGACCAACGGCAAAGAGGTCAATGCCTACATCCCGGGCGAAGGCCACAACCTGCAGGAGCACTCTATCGTGCTCGTCCGCGGCGGTCGTGTGAAGGACCTCCCCGGTGTACGTTACCACCTCGTGCGCGGTGCGCTCGACTCGGCCGGTGTGGACGGTCGTCGCCAGCGTCGTTCGAAGTACGGCGCCAAGCGTCCCAAGGCCGGCAAATAGTCTAACGAGAAACATTTAATTCGAACATTTATTTAGAGCAATGAGAAAAGCTAAGCCAAAGAAGCGAATTCTACTTCCGGATCCGAAGTTCGGAGACGTGGCCGTGACCCGTTTCGTGAACAACCTTATGCTGGATGGTAAGAAGAGTATTGCCTACACGATCTTCTACGACTCGCTGGAGATCGTCGGCAAGAAGATGAAGGATGCTGATAAATCTCCGCTGGAAATCTGGAAACAGGCCCTCGAGAACATCACGCCTCAAGTCGAAGTGAAGTCGAAGCGTATCGGTGGCGCCACCTTCCAGGTACCTATGGAGGTTCGTCCGGAGCGCAAGATCTCTATTTCCATGAAGAACCTTGTCCTCTATTCCCGTAAGCGCGCCGGCAAGACGATGGCTGACAAGCTCGCAGCAGAGATAATCGACGCCTACAACCAGCAGGGTGCCGCCTTCAAGCGCAAGGAGGAGATGCACCGCATGGCAGAGGCCAACAAGGCATTCGCACACTTCAGATTCTAAAACAAGGACACAGAGATGGCAACCAGAGATTTACATTATACTCGCAATATCGGTATCATGGCGCACATCGATGCCGGTAAGACCACCACGTCCGAGCGAATCCTTTTCTACACGGGTAAGACCCACAAGATCGGCGAGGTGCACGAGGGTGGCGCCACCATGGACTGGATGGTCCAGGAGCAGGAGCGCGGTATCACCATCACCTCGGCCGCAACGACCGCCTTCTGGCATTACAAGGACCACCAGTATCAGATCAACCTGATCGATACCCCGGGACACGTCGATTTCACGGTCGAGGTGGAGCGTTCGCTGCGCGTGCTCGACGGTGCGATCGCCACGTTCTGCGCCGTAGGCGGCGTGGAGCCCCAGTCGGAGACCGTATGGCGTCAGGCCGACAAGTACAATGTTCCCCGTATCGGTTACGTCAATAAGATGGACCGCACGGGCGCCGACTTCCTCTCGGTCTGCGCGCAGATCAAGGAGCATTTCGGTGCAACGGCTCTGCCGGTGGTTCTCCCGATCGGTGCCGAGGACAAGTTCGAAGGTCTCGTAGACCTTATTTATAATAACGCGATCTATTACTTCGACGACAAGACCGTTCGCGACAACTTCGAGCTGCGCGAGATTCCCGAGTCGATGAAGGCCGAGGCCGCCGAGTGGCGTGCGAAGCTCATCGAGGAGGTTGCCTCGACGGATGATGCCCTGATGGAGAAGTTCTTCGAGGATCCCGATTCGATCACCCCCGACGAACTGCTCGCCGCTATCCGCAAGGCCACGATCTCGATGCAGATCGTTCCGATGCTCTGCGGCTCGTCGTTCCACAACAAGGGCGTGCAGAAGCTGCTCGACTACGTGATGGCTTTCCTTCCCTCGCCGCTGGACGTTCCCGCTGTTACGGGTACGAACCCCAAGACCGAGGAGGTGGAGACCCGTCAGGCTTCGGAGGACGAGCCCTTCTGCGGTCTGGCGTTCAAGATCGCAACCGACCCCTTCGTGGGCCGTCTGGCATTCGTGCGCGTTTATTCGGGCAAACTCGATGCCGGTTCCTACGTGCTCAACGCCCGCAGCGGCAAGCGCGAGCGTATCAGCCGTCTCTATCAGATGCACGCCAACAAGCAGAACCCGATGGAGACTGTCAGCGCCGGTGACATCTGCGCCGCTGTCGGCTTCAAGGAGATCCGCACGGGCGATACGCTCTGCGCCGAGAACGCCCCGATCGTCCTCGAGCAGATGACCTTCCCCGAGCCGGTGATCGGTCTGGCCGTAGAGCCCAAGACGCAGAAGGACCTCGACAAGCTCGGCATCGCCCTGGCGAAGCTGGCCGAAGAGGACCCCACCTTCACGGTTCATACCGACGAGGATTCGGGCCAGACCGTGATCAGCGGTATGGGTGAGCTCCACCTCGACATCATCGTGGACCGTCTGCGTCGCGAGTTCGGTGTGGAGATCAACCAGGGTGCTCCCCAGGTGAACTACAAGGAGTCGCTTACCAAGACGATCCAGCACCGCGAGGTCTTCAAGAAGCAGACCGGTGGTCGTGGTAAGTTTGCCGACATCATCTTCGAGATCGGTCCCGCCGAGGACGGCAAGATGGGCCTTACGTTCGTCGATGAGGTCAAGGGCGGTAACATTCCCAAGGAGTTCATCCCCTCGGTTCAGAAGGGCTTCGAGTCGGCCATGGCTAACGGTGCACTGGCAGGCTATCCGATGGACTCGATGAAGATTACGCTCAAGGACGGTTCGTTCCACCCGGTGGACTCCGACCAGCTGTCGTTCGAAATCGCTGCCCGCAACGGTTACCGCAACGCCGCTCCCAAGGCCGGTTCGGTGATCCTCGAGCCCGTGATGTCCGTGGAGGTCGTAACCCCCGAGGAGAACATGGGCGACATCATCGGCGACCTGAACAAGCGCCGCGGTCAGATCACCGGCATGGAGTCGAAGGGCACCGCCCGTGTGGTCAAGGCCAAGGTTCCCCTGTCGGAGATGTTCGGCTACGTGACCGTGCTCCGTACGATCTCGTCGGGCCGCGCCACTTCGTCGATGGAGTTCTCGCACTTCGAGGAGGTTCCTGCCAACCTGGCCAAGGAGATCATCGAGAAAGCGAGTGGTAAACGTAAGGATATAGAATAAGCAAACGATATGAACCAGAAGATTAGAATCAAGTTAAAGTCATTCGATCACAATCTCGTGGACAAGTCGGCCGAGAAGATTGTGAAGACCGTGAAGAGTACGGGCGCCGTTGTGAGCGGCCCCGTGCCCCTTCCCACGCACAAGCAGATTTTCACGGTGAACCGCTCGACCTTCGTGAACAAGAAGGCCCGCGAGCAGTTCCAGCTCTGCACCTTCAAGCGCATCCTCGACATCTATTCCTCGACGCCGAAGACCATCGATGCGCTCATGAAGCTCGAGCTTCCTTCGGGTGTGGAGGTTGAGATCAAGGTCTGATCCGCCCCGCAGGAAAATCGGAACGAAGATCACTTTTACTATTTATAACAAACAATTGACAACAAATGTCAGGACTTATTGGAAAGAAAATCGGAATGACTTCCGTTTACAGTGCCGAGGGTAAGAACATACCATGCACTGTCATTGAGGCTGGTCCCTGCGTTGTTACGCAAATCAAAACCGTTGAGACGGATTCGTATGCAGCGGTTCAGATTGCCTATGACGAGAAAAGTGAAAAGCACACCAGCAACAGTTTGTTAGGTCACTTCAAGAAAGCCGGCACCACCCCGAAGCGCAAGTTGGCTGAGTTCAAGGGGATGCCCGAAGTGAATCTCGGCGACACGCTGACCGTGGACCTCTTCACCGAGGAGGACTGGGTGGACGTGACCGGGATCTCGAAAGGAAAAGGCTTCCAGGGCGTTGTGAAACGTCACGGTTTCGGCGGTGTCGGCGGCCAGACCCACGGCCAGCACAACCGTCAGCGCAAGCCCGGTTCGCTGGGTGCATCGTCCTACCCGTCGCGCGTATTCAAGGGCAAGCGTCTGCCCGGCCAGATGGGCGGAGAGCAGGTTAAGGTGCTTAACCTGAAAGTTTTGAAGGTTATTCCCGAGAGCAACCTGATCCTCGTGAAGGGTTCGATTCCGGGTGCAAAAGGTGCTTATTTAACGATTGAGAAGTAGTATGGAATTAGCTGTTTTGAACACCCAGGGAAAAGAAACGGGTCGTAAGGTAGTCCTTTCGGATGCCGTTTTCGGCGTGGAGGCTAATGACCACGCTATCTATCTCGACGTAAAGCAGTACCTCGCCGACCAGCGTCAGGGTACGCACAAGGCCAAGCAGCGCAACGAGGTTGCCGGTTCGACCCGCAAGCTCAAGCGTCAGAAGGGTACCGGCGGCGCCCGTTGCGGCAGCATCCTCTCGCCGCTCTTCCCGGGCGGTGGCCGCGTCTTCGGCCCGCAGCCGCGCGACTACAGCTTCAAGCTCAACAAGAAGCTCAAGCAGCTGGCCCGCCGCAGCGCACTGACCTACAAGGCTCAGGCAGGTGCCATCACCATCGTCGAGGCCATCTCGATGGAGGCCCCGAAGACCAAGTCGGTGGCTGCTCTGGCCGAGGCTCTGAAGGTAGCGGACAAGAAGGTCCTGCTCGTGCTGCCGGAGTCGAACGTAAACCTGCAGCTGTCGTGCCGCAACCTCACGTACGTGAAGCCCGTGCTGGCTCAGAACGTCTGCACGTACGACGTGATGAACGCTTCGGCAATCGTCATGGTCGAGGGCGCCGAGAATGTATTGAATACGATGTTAGCTTAAAAACGCAAGACAACAATGGAGATTATTATTAAGCCGGTTCTGACCGAGAAAATGACGATTCAGGGCGAAAAGTTGAATCGCTACGGTTTTATCGTCGACGTGAGGGCTAACAAGCTGCAGATTCGCAATGCCGTGGAGCAGATGTACAACGTCGTCGTTACCGACGTGAACACCGTGAACTACATGGGCAAGCTCAAGAGCCGCTATACCAAGGCGGGCTTCCTCTCGGGCCGTGCGAACAACTTCAAGAAGGCGATCGTCACCTTGAAGGATGGAGACAAGATCGATTTTTACAGTAATATCTAACGAAGATGGCAGTAAGAAAATTCAAACCTGTAACCGCAGGTACGCGACATAAGATTATCGGCACGTTCGACGAGATCACCAAGTCGACGCCGGAGAAATCGCTCCTCAGCCCCAAGAAGAGCACGGGCGGCCGCAACAACGTCGGCAAGATGACGGTTCGCTACATCGGCGGCGGTCACAAGCAGATGTACCGTAACGTGGACTTCAAGCGCGCCAAGGACGGTATTCCTGCCACTGTAAAAGCGATCGAATACGACCCGAACCGTACGGCACGCATCGCACTGCTCGTGTACGCCGACGGCGAGAAGAGCTACATCATCGCACCCAACGGCCTCCAGGTGGGCCAGACCGTTATGAGCGGCGCAGGCGTTGCTCCCGAGGTCGGCAACACGCTCTTCCTGAGCGAGATTCCCCTGGGTACGGTCGTGCACAACATTGAACTCTACCCCGGTCAGGGTGCCGCCATGGCACGTTCGGCCGGTTCCTATGCCCAGTTGCTTGCTCGTGAGGGCAAATTCGCCATCATCAAGCTGCCTTCGGGCGAGACTCGTATGGTACTCGTAACTTGCCGCGCTACGGTGGGCGTTGTGTCGAACATCGACCACAACCTCGAGAGCTCGGGCAAGGCCGGCCGTGAACGTTGGCTGGGCCGCCGTCCGCGCAACCGTGGCGTTGTGATGAACCCTGTGGATCACCCGATGGGTGGTGGCGAAGGCCGCGCCTCGGGAGGTCACCCGCGTTCGCGCAAGGGTCTGCTGGCTAAGGGTTATAAGACTCGTAACCCGAAGAAGACGACCTCGAAGTTTATCATTTCCAAGAAGAAAAAGTAATTAAAAAGAGTACATAATGAGCCGTTCATTAAAAAAAGGACCGTTTATCGACCCCAAGCTCGAGGCGAAGGTAGTAGCCCAGGCCGAGGGAAACAAGAAGTCGGTAATCAAGACATGGTCACGTGCAAGTATGATCTCGCCTGACTTCGTAGGTCAGACGATCGCCGTCCACAACGGAAACAAGTTCATCCCGGTATATGTGACGGAGAACATGGTAGGACACAAACTCGGCGAGTTTGCTCCCACGCGCAACTTCCGTGGTCACTCAGGTAACAAGAAAAAATAGGTAGAAAATGGGTGCAAGAAAAGCAAATAGAGCCGAGCAATTGAAGGCTGAAAAGAAGCAGAAGGCAATCGCCATCATGCGCGACTGCCCGACCTCCCCGCGCAAGATGCGTCTGGTGGCCGACATCATCCGCGGCGTGGAGATCAACAAGGCACTGGGCATCCTCCGTTACTCGAAGAAGGAGGCATCGATCCGTATGGAGAAACTCCTCAAGTCGGCAATCGCCAACTGGGAGGCCAAGAACGAGAACGAGCGTCTGGAAGATACGAAACTCTGCGTCAAGGAGATCTTCGTCGATGGCGGTCGCATGCTGAAGCGTATTCAGGCTGCTCCGCAGGGTCGCGCACACCGCATCCGCAAGCGCTCGAATCACGTGACGATCGTAGTTGACAAAATGGTAACCGAAGAAAAGAAGTAATCAGATGGGACAGAAAGTAAATCCGATAGCAAATCGTCTTGGTATCATCCGCGGTTGGGATTCCAACTGGTTCGGTGGCAAGGATTTCTCCGACAAGCTCGTCGAGGACGCCAAGATCCGCAAATACCTGAATGTCCGTCTGGCCAAGGCAAGCATCTCGAAGATCATCATCGAGCGCACGCTGAAACTGGTGACGGTTACGATTTCGACCGCCCGTCCGGGTATCATCATCGGCAAGGGCGGCCAGGAGGTCGATAAACTGAAGGAGGAGCTCAAGAAGCTCACCGGCAAGGAGATTCAGATCAACATCTTCGAGGTGAAGCGTCCCGAGGTGGATGCCGTCATCGTGGGCCAGAACATCGCCCGTCAGCTCGAGGGCCGCGTATCGTTCCGCCGTGCCGTGAAGACGGCCGTGGCTTCCACGATGCGCATGGGTGCCGAGGGCATCAAGATCCAGGTTGCAGGTCGTGTGGGCGGCGCCGAGATGGCCCGTACCGAGACCGTGAAGGAGGGCCGCATTCCGCTGCACACCTTCCGTGCCGACATCGACTACTGCCTCACGGAGGCACTCACGAAGGTGGGTATCCTCGGTGTGAAGGTGTGGATCTGCCAGGGTACGGTCTACGGCAAGCGTGACCTGTTCGAGATTGCCGGCGCTTCGGCCCAGGCTCCGTCGGGCGATCGCGGTGAGCGTCGCGAGCGTCGTGGCGGCGAGCGTCGTGGCGACCGCCGTGGCGGACGTCGCGGTGGCGATCGTGGCGAGCGTCGCAACAACAACCAGTAAGTAGGACCTTTTTAAAGCAGAACTAACATGTTACAGCCGAAAAAGACCAAATTTAGAAGAATGCAGAAAGGCCGTATGAAGGGGCTTGCTCAAAGAGGTAACCAGCTTGCATACGGATCGTTCGCAATCAAGGCACTTGAATCGACCTGGATCACGGGTCGTCAGATCGAGGCGGCCCGTCAGGCCATTACGCGTTACATGAAGCGTGAGGGCCAGCTGTGGATCCGCATCTTCCCCGACAAACCCATCACGAAGAAGCCCGCCGAGGTCCGTATGGGTAAAGGTAAGGGTAATCCCGAAGGATTTGTGGCTCCCGTAACGCCCGGACGTATTCTCTTCGAGGCAGAGGGTGTGCCCCTGGCCGTAGCGCAGGAAGCGCTCCGTCTCGGCGCCCAGAAGCTGCCTATTACCACCAAGTTTATTGTACGGCGTGACTACGTCGAAACCACCATTTAAGGGAACGCAAGATGAAAAGTGCAGAAATCAAGGATCTTTCGATCAAAGACCTGCAGGAGCGCATCGAGGCCGAAAAGGCCCAGCTCGCGAAGCTCAAAGTGCAGCACGCAGTGTCCCCCGTCGAGAACCCGTCGATCATTAAGAAGAACCGCAGAGATATAGCTCGCATGCTGACCGTCCTGCGTCAAAAAAACGCTAAATAAGGAGAACAACTATGGAAAGAAATCTGAGAAAAGAGCGTATCGGTGTGGTTGTCAGCAACAAGATGGAGAAGACCATTGTGGTTGCGGTAGCGCGCAAGGTGAAGCATCCTATCTACGGCAAGTTCGTGAACAAGACGACGAAGTTCGTCGCCGAGTCGCTCGACGAGACGTGCAAGGAGGGCGATACCGTCCGCATCATGGAGACCCGCCCGCTGAGCAAGACGAAGCGTTGGAGATTAGTACAAATCATTGAAAGAGCTAAGTAGTTATGATACAACAGGAAAGTAGACTCGTAGTAGCCGACAACAGCGGCGCGAAAGAGGTGCTTTGCATCCGGGTGCTCGGCGGCACGAAGCGCCGTTACGCATCCATCGGCGACAAGATCGTGGTGGCTGTCAAGAGCGCATCCCCCTCGGGCGATGTCAAGAAGGGCGCCGTTTCGAAGGCCGTAGTCGTTCGGACCACGAAGGAGATCAGACGTGCCAACGGTTCGTACATTCGTTTCGACGACAACGCCGTGGTGCTGCTTAACAACCAGGGTGAAATGCGTGGTACCCGTATCTTCGGCCCCGTGGCTCGTGAGCTGCGTGACCAGTACATGAAGATCATCTCCCTCGCACCCGAAGTATTGTAATCATAAAAACGATTTCGGATATGTCAGTTAAATTGCATATTAAGAAAGGGGACCAGGTTCAGGTCATCGCCGGTGACAGCAAGGGCCAGCAGGGCAAGGTCCTGAAGGTCGAGGTTTCGAAGCAGCGTGCCATCGTCGAGGGTGTGAACATCGTCAAGAAGGCCACCAAGCCCAATGCGAAGAATCCCCAGGGCGGTATCATCGAGCAGGAGGCTCCGATCCACATCTCGAACCTGATGCTCATCGATCCCAAGTCGGGCAAGCCTACGAAGGTCGGCCGCAAGCTCGACGACAAAGGTAAATTAGTTCGTTACGCTAAAAAGTCCGGGGAGGAGATCAAATAATGGCATACGTACCTACACTCAAGACACAGTATAAGGAGCAGATCATGCCTGCCCTTATGAAGGAGTTCGGCTACTCGAGCGTCATGCAGTGCCCGAAACTCACGAAGATCGTAATCAACCAGGGTATGGGCCAGGCCGTCGCTGACAAGAAGCTCATCGACGTGGCTCAGGAGGAGCTGACGCTCATCGCCGGACAGAAGGCCGTGCAGACGCGTTCGCGCAAGGACATCTCCAACTTCAAGCTGCGTAAGGGCATGCCGATTGGCGTGCGCGTAACGCTGCGCGACACGAAGATGTACGAGTTCCTGGAGCGTCTGATCGCCGTGGCTCTGCCGCGTATCCGCGACTTCAAGGGTATCAACGAGAAGTTCGACGGTCAGGGCAACTACACCCTCGGCATCAACGAGCAGATCATCTTCCCGGAGATTGACATCGACAAGATCACCAAGATCTTCGGCATGGAGATCACGTTCGTAACGACGGCCAAGACCGACGAAGAGGCTTATGCCCTGCTCCGTGAGTTCGGCCTTCCTTTCAAAAACGCTAAAAAGAACTAAGCTATGGCAAAAGAATCGATGAAGGCACGCGAGGTGAAGCGTGAGAAGCTTGCAAAGCGTTACGCTCACAAGCGCGAGGAGATCGCTGCCAAGGTGAAGAGCGGTGAGATGGATCACGAGGAGGCGTGGATCGCACTGTCGAAGCTGCCCCGCAACTCGAATCCCATCCGCCAGCACAACCGCTGCAAGATCACCGGTCGTCCCAAGGGTTACATCCGCCTGTTCGGCATCAGCCGTATCCAGTTCCGCGAGATGGCCTCGAAGGGTCTGATTCCCGGCGTTACGAAGGCAAGCTGGTAGTATGAGCGCAGGACGGGGTGCCGGATGTACGGTATCCCGCTCCTTGCATGATGATGTTCCGTCGTCCGGAGGGTGCGAGCCTGTGGTGCGGCATGCGGTATTTTCGGGGGCAATACCCCGTTTGGGCCGGATGTCCGCCGGAAGGATGCGGGGCTGATACGGGTGCCCAACCCGTGTAGTTACGTCACAGTATCGGGGAAAGTGCCGCCTCAAGCGGTAACTTCCCGGTATGTGGGGCGTAGTGAAAGGTTCGGCATTTGGTTGCGAATTTCTCGGACCGGGCGTTCTGTCGGAATGCGCCGCAGGAGAACGGAGGGAGGCTTTGTGAAGCCGTGTCTTGTGCACGGTGACAGGATGCATCCCGTTTCCGTTTGCGGCGGGTCGGTGCAGGACGGTCGGATTACCGGAAGCGGATCGGTCATCCGGATATGCCCTCTTGGGGTGTGTCGGAGATCCGTTGTTCGGGGCGAACCCCTGCGGTCGTCAAACGGGATTCCGTGCGGAAAGATGTTGGTTGCCTTCGGGTGCCGACATTGTCCGTGTTCCGGGAGAGACGCTTAAAACGCTAAAAATCAAAGGCCGTGCTTGGCCATTTGAGAAATTATGCGTATATTTGCGCGCTTTTGTGCCCGGGTGCGTACACACGTATGCGGATGCGAAGGCGGCGAAAACAAGGGAAACAAAAACCCGAAGAATCTTCTTCGGATGATTCAAAGGGTTGAATGATAACTAATTACAAACTATTTAATTTTAATTTTCTATTCGTTATGACTGATCCTATTGCGGACTTTCTGACCAGAATTAGAAACGCGGTGAAAGCCAACCACAAGGTGGTTGAAGCTCCCGGTTCCAAAATTAAACAGGAGATCACCAAGATCCTCTACGAGCAGGGCTACATCCTCGCCTACAAGTTCGACACCGACGAGAAGGGTCACCCCACGATCAAGATCGCTCTGAAGTGGGACGCTGCCACGAAGTGCAACGCCATCAAGGACCTCAAGCGCGTCAGCCGTCCGGGTCTGCGTCGCTACGCTTCCGTTTCGGACATGCCCCGCGTACTGAACGGTCTGGGTATCGCTATCCTCTCGACGTCGAAAGGCATCATGACCGACGCCAAGGCCCGCAAGGAGAACGTGGGCGGCGAGGTGCTGTGCTACATCTACTAATGCAAAATCATTAAAAAATCAACGCAATGTCAAGAATTGGTAAATTACCTGTAAACCTGCCTGCCGGCGTTACCGTCGAGGTTGCCGCCGACAATACGGTAAGCGTGAAAGGGCCACTCGGGACGCTGAGCCAGAAAGTTGACTCGGACATCAAGGTAGAGGTCGGCACGCACACGGATCCGCACACGGGAGCTCAGAATCCCGCTGTGATCGTCACCCGCCCCACGAACCAGCCCCGCCACCGCTCGATGCACGGCCTCTATCGTGCGCTGATCCAGAACATGGTCATCGGTGTATCGAAGGGCTATGAGATCAAGCAGGAGCTTGTCGGTGTCGGTTTCAAGGCCGAAGTCAAGGGCCAGGTGCTCGAGATGAGCCTCGGCTATTCGCACGATACGCACTTCCTGCTTCCGAAGGAGGTTACCGCTACGGCCGTTACGGAGAAGAAGGGCAACCCGATCGTAACGCTCAAGAGCGCGGACAAGCAGCTCATCGGCCAGGTGGCCGCCAAGCTCCGCTCGCTGCGCAAGCCGGAGCCGTACAAGGGCAAGGGTATCAAGTTCGTCGGCGAGCAGATCCGTCGCAAGGCCGGCAAATCAGCAGGTGCTAAATAGTAAATAGACTGAAAGAGTTATGTTGAACAAGATAGAAAGAAGAGAGCGCATCAAGATGCGTATCCGCAAGATCGTGAGCGGAACGCCCGCACAGCCTCGTATGACGGTATTCCGCAGCAACAAGCAGATCTACGTGCAGTTCATCGACGACCTGGCAGGCGTTACGCTGGCCACGGCATCCTCGCTGGACAAGGAGGTCGCTGAAGCCGCTGCCGGCAAGACCAAGTGCGAAGTGGCAGCCCTCGTGGGCAAACTGGCCGCCGAGCGCGCCCTGGCCAAGGGTATCTCGGCCGTCGCTTTCGACCGCAACGGCTACCTTTATCACGGACGAGTTAAACAACTGGCCGAAGCTGCACGCGAAGGCGGACTTAAATTCTAAACGATCATGGCAAATACCAATATAAAGAAAGTACGCACGAGCGATCTCGAACTCAAGGACCGCCTCGTGAGCATCCAGCGCGTTACGAAGGTGACGAAGGGCGGTCGCACGTTCAGTTTTTCGGCCATCGTCGTCGTAGGTAACGAGGACGGCGTCGTAGGCTACGGCCTGGGCAAGGCTTCGGAGGTGCAGGCAGCCATCGCCAAGGGCGTGGAGGATGCCAAGAAGAACCTCGTGAAGATCCCGGTAATCAACGGAACGATTCCCCACAAGCAGGAGCAGCGTTTCGGCGGCTCGCTCGTGATGATTCGTCCGGCCGCTCCCGGTACGGGTATCATCGCCGGCGGTGCCATGCGTGCCGTGCTGGAGTCGGTGGGCATCAAGAACGTGCTCGCAAAGAGCAAGGGCTCGTCGAACCCCCACAACCTGGTGAAGGCAACCATCGGCGCCTTGTGCGAACTGCGCGACGCTCACAGCATCGCACGTCTGCGCGGTATCTCGATGGACAAGGTGTTTAACGGTTAATTCTCGAAGAACAATGGCAAGATTGAAAATCACCCAGATCAAGAGCCGCATCGGCGCAACGGAGCGTCAGTGCAAGAACCTCGATGCGCTGGGTCTGAAGCGGATCAACGCAAGCGTCGAGCACGACGACTCGGTGATCATCAAGGGCATGATCGCACGCGTAAAGCACCTCGTCAAGGTCGAGGAGGTCAAATAAGGTTTAACTGCAAACGGAATTTTAGACAATGGAACTCAATAATCTCAAACCCGCAAAGGGTTCTACGCACCACGACAAGCGAATCGGCCGCGGTGCAGGTTCGGGTCACGGCGGCACGGCTACGCGTGGTCACAAGGGAGCTCAGTCGCGTTCGGGATACTCGCGCAAGCTCGGTTTCGAGGGCGGTCAGATGCCGCTCCAGCGCCGTCTTCCCAAGTTCGGCTTCACGAACCTGAAGCGCGTCGAATTCAAGGCGATCAACCTCTCGACCCTCGAGGAGCTGGCAGCCAAGAAGTCGCTCTCGGAGGTTACGGTGGACACGCTGGTGGCAGCAGGTTTCGTTTCGACGAAGGACAAAGTGAAGATCCTGGGCAACGGTTCGGTATCGAAGGCCTTGACGGTCAAGGCTCACGCCTTCTCGAAGAGCGCCGAGGCTGCGATCACGGCAGCCGGTGGCAGCGTCGAAAAACTGTAACCCTTAGAACCTCTATATTATGAATCAGTATCTCGTTGTTGGTATCGTCTTTATAGTGATCATCGCTCTTCTGGCGACCAACAAGAAATTGGTGGAAACGCTCAAGAACATCTACAAGATCGAGGAGCTCCGCAAACGTGTACTGTACACGATCGGCCTGCTCCTGGTCTACCGCTTGGGTAGTTTCGTAGTGATTCCGGGCATCAACCCCAACGCTCTGGGCGAGGGGTCGGCGTATGCCAGCCAGTTGGAGGGCAACGGGCTTCTGGGTCTGTTGAACGTCTTCTCTGGCGGTGCATTTGGCAACGCCGCGATCTTTGCACTCGGAGTCATGCCGTACATCACCGCCTCGATCATCATCCAGCTCATGGGCATGATGATTCCGTATTTCCAGAAAATGCAGAAGGAAGGTGAGAGCGGCCGCCGCAAGATGAACCAGTGGACGCGGTTCCTGACGATCGGCGTACTGATCCTTCAGGGCCCGGCCTACATCGCCAACCTCTACATGCAGGTTCCGACGGCGTTCGTCTACGGCAACTCTTTCGGGTTCGTTGCTTATGCGACGACGATTCTGATCGCCGGTACGATGTTCATCATGTGGCTCGGCGAGAAGATCACGGACAAGGGTATCGGCAACGGTATCTCGCTGATCATCATGATCGGTATCGTTGCCCGTCTCCCGCACGCGCTTCTGGCCGAGGTCAATGCGCGTGTGCAGACGGCTTCGGGCAGCGCCATCATGCTGATTCTCGAGCTGGTGCTCCTGTTCGCCGTTTTCATGGCGACGATCGCCCTGGTGCAGGCGGTCCGCAAGGTCCCCGTGCAGTATGCGAAGCGTATCGTGGGTAACAAGCAGTATGGAGGTGTACGGCAGTACATTCCGCTGAAGATGAATGCGGCCAACGTGATGCCGATCATCTTCGCACAGGCCCTGATGTTCATCCCGGCCCTGTTCACCAAAGCCGCTCCCGGCTTTGCCGCTGCCTTCTCCTCCATGACCGGCTTCTGGTACAACTTTACGCTCGCTGTGCTGGTAATCGCGTTCACCTACTTCTACACCGCGATTATCATCAACCCTCAAATGATGGCCGATGACATGAAGCGAAACGGCGGCTTCATCCCGGGAGTGAAACCGGGCAAGCAGACCGTGAACTACATCGATACCATCATGACGCGCATCACGCTCCCCGGTTCCATCTTCCTTGCCATCGTGGCCATCCTGCCGGCGCTGGCGATGAAGTTCCTGGGCATCCAGCAGGCGTTCGCCTACTTCTACGGAGGTACGTCGCTGCTGATCATGGTGGGTGTGGTGCTCGACACTCTCAAGCAGATCGAGAGCTACCTGCTGATGCGTCACTACGACGGTCTGATGAAGACCGGTCGGATTCAGGGTCGCCATTAGCGGTTTTCCGAAGAGCGTTCTTAAAGCGAAGAAATGATCTATCTGAAAACAGACGAGGAGATCGAACTCCTGCGTGAAAACAATATCCTGGTGTCGGAGACGCTGGCCGAGGTGGGTCGCCACATTCGGCCGGGCGTCACGACCAAGGAGTTGGACCGTATCGCCGAGGAGTTCATCCGTTCCCATGGGGCGGTTCCCGCTTTCCTCGGATATGAGGGCTATCCCGCTTCGTTGTGCATTTCGGTAAACGAGCAGGTGGTTCACGGTATCCCATCCTCGAAATGCGTCCTCAAGGAGGGCGACATCGTTTCGGTCGATTGCGGTACGTTTATGAAGGGGTTTGTTGGTGATTCGGCGTATACGTTCGCCGTGGGAGAGGTTGCCGAGGAAGTACGGCAGCTGATGGAAGTCACCAAAGAGGCTCTTTATAAAGGTACGGCGCAGGCCAAGGCCGGTAATCGCGTGGGCGACATATCGGCAGCCGTACAGGAGTATTCCGAAAGTTTCGGCTATGGCGTAGTGCGCGAACTCGAGGGACACGGTTTGGGTCGGAAAATGCACGAAGACCCCGGAGTCCCCAACTACGGTGCGCGCGGCAGAGGCCCCCTTCTGAAGGAGGGTATGGTCATCTGCATCGAACCCATGATCACCATGGGGGCCAAAGCGGTGGTTTTTGAGCGGGATGGCTGGACGGTCCGCACCCGGGATCGCAAACCGGCGGCGCACTACGAGTTCGCCGTGGCGGTTCGCAAATCGGGTCCCGACGTGCTGACGGATTTTAGCATCATCGAACAGGCAATAAAGAATTGAGACTCTATGGCAAAACAGGCTGCTATCGAAAGGGACGGGACGATTATCGAGGCATTGTCCAACGCGATGTTCCGCGTCGAGCTGGACAACGGCCACGTGCTCACGGCCCATATCTCGGGGAAGATGCGGATGCACTACATCAAGATCCTTCCCGGAGATAAAGTAAAAGTGGAAATGACGCCCTACGACCTGACCAAGGGGCGTATCTCCTTCCGGTACAAATAACATTAGATTGCTCGAAAATCATGAAAGTAAAAGCATCCATCAAGAAGAGAAGCGAGGATTGCAAGATTGTGAAGCGTAAGGGTAAGCTCTACGTCATTTGCAAGAAAAATCCCAAGTTCAAAATGCGGCAGGGATAGTGTTTTTTAACGGTTAGTCAAAAAAGAAAAAGAATTTATATGGCACGTATTGTCGGTGTAGATTTACCGAAAAACAAGAGAGGCGAGATCGGCCTGACCTATATCTACGGCATCGGTCGTTCGACGGCTCGCAAGATTCTCGACGCCGCAGGCATCAGCTACGACGTCAAAGTACAGGACTGGTCGGATGACCAGGTCGGCGCCATCCGTTCGACGATCGCCGAGATGGGCATCAAGGTCGAGGGCGAATGCCGCTCGATGGTCCAGCTCAACATCAAGCGCCTGATGGATATCGGCTGCTACCGCGGTATCCGTCACCGTCTGGGCCTCCCGGTCCGCGGACAGTCGACGAAGAACAACGCCCGCACGCGCAAGGGCCGCAAGAAGACCGTCGCAAACAAGAAAAAGGCAACGAAGTAATCTTTAGGGAATTATGGCAAAGAAAACTGGAACAGTTAAGAAGAAGGTTGTTAAGGTCGGTGCCGTGGGCAACGCCTACGTTCACTCCACTTTCAACAACGTGATCATCACCATCACCAACGAGGTGGGTGACGTCATCAGCTGGTCGTCGGCCGGTAAGATGGGTTTCCGTGGTTCGAAGAAGAATACTCCCTATGCCGCACAGACGTCGGCCGCCGATTGCGCCAAGGTCGCTTATGACATGGGCCTGCGCAAGGTGAAGGTTTATGTCAAGGGTCCGGGCGCCGGTCGTGAGTCGGCCGTTCGCACCATCCACGGTGCCGGTATCGAGGTGATGGAGATCATCGACGTCACGCCGCTGCCGCACAACGGCTGCCGCGCTCCTAACCGTCGTCGCGTCTGATTCACGCTTCACAGGTTAAGGAAAGTTTCAAGGATCTATTAATTACGTTAAGACAATGGGAAAATACATAGGACCAAAATCGAAGATCGCCAGAAGATTCGGCGAAGCCATTTACGGTGCGGATAGCGTGCTTGAGAAGCGCAACTTCCCTCCCGGGCAGCACGGTCTGGCTCGCAAGCGCAAGAAGGTGTCGGAGTACGGCACGCAGCTGAGCGAGAAGCAGAAGGCAAAGTACACCTACGGCCTTCTGGAGAAGCAGTTCGCACGCACCTACGAGCAGGCAGCACGTATGGGCGGCATCACGGGTGAGAACCTGCTGAAGTTGCTCGAGTGCCGTCTGGACAACGTCGTTTACCGCTTGGGTATCGCCCCGACGCGTGCAGCTGCCCGCCAGCTCGTTTCGCACTGCCACATCTGCGTGAACGGCAGTGTCGTGAACATCCCCTCGTACTCGCTCCGTGTGGGCGACGTGGTGTCCGTTCGCGAGAAATCGAAGAGTCTGGAAGTGATCACGGCATCTCTGGCCGGCTCGTCGAAGAGCCGCTACGCCTGGTTGGAGTGGGACAACGCCACGATGAGCGGCAAGTTCCTGCAGAAGCCCGAACGTGAAGAGATTCCCGAGAACATCAAGGAGCAGCTCATCGTCGAGTTGTACTCGAAGTAGTAATCTTTCAAATTCACTATTATGGCAATATTAGCATTCCAGAAACCTGAGAAGGTTATAATGCTCGAGTCCACTTCGTCGTTCGGAAAGTTCGAGTTCCGACCGCTGGAGCCCGGATTCGGCATGACTGTCGGTAACGCTTTGCGTCGTATTCTGCTCTCTTCGCTGGAGGGTTACGCAATCACGACTGTCAAGGTCGCCGGTGTCGATCACGAGTTTGCCGCTATCCCCGGTGTGATGGAGGATATGTTGAACATCATCCTCAAGCTGAAGCAGGTTCGTTTTATCCGCACAGTCGATAATCAGGATGCCGAAAAAGTGTCCATTAACGTTGCGGGTGTGACGGAGCTGACTGCCGGATATATCTCGAATTACCTGTCGTTCTTCAAGGTGCTCAACCCCGAGCTGGTGATTTGCCACTTGGCTCCGGGCACGAAGATGCAGATGACGCTCACGATCGGCAAAGGCCGCGGTTATGTCCCGGCCGAGGAGAATACGCCTGCCGACTGCGAGTTCGGAACGCTGCCTATCGACTCGATCTTCACGCCGATCAAAAACGTGAAGTACTCGATCGAGAACTACCGTGTCGAGCAGAAGACCGACTACGAGAAGTTGAATTTGGAAATTACCACCGATGGGTCGATTCACCCCAAGGAGGCTCTGAAGGAGGCCGCCAAGATTCTCATTCAGCACTTCATGCTCTTCTCCGACGAGAAGATCACGGTCAACATGGAAGACACGAACGGCACGGAGGAGTTCGACGAGGACGTTCTCCACATGCGTCAGCTGCTCAAGACGAAGCTCTCGGATCAGGATCTGAGCGTTCGCGCCCTGAACTGCCTGAAGGCTGCCGACGTGGATACGGTGGGTGACCTGGTGAAGCTGAACCGCAACGACCTGCTGAAGTTCCGCAACTTCGGCAAAAAGTCGCTCACGGAGCTGGACGAGCTGCTGGCTTCCCTGAACCTGAAGTTCGGAATGGACGTATCAATCTACAAACTTGACAAAGACTAATTTATGAGACACAATAAGAATTTCAACCACCTCGGCCGTCAGGCGGGACACCGCAAGGCGATGCTGTCGAACATGGCGTCGTCGCTGATTCTGCACAAGCGCATCGAGACGACGCTCGCCAAGGCCAAGGCCGTACGCATGTTCGTGGAGCCTCTGGTCACCAAGTCGAAGGAGGACACGACCCACTCGCGCCGCGTCGTATTCTCGTACCTGAAACAGAAGGAGGCCGTGACGGAGCTCTTCCGCACGATCGCCCCGAAGATCGCCGAGCGTCCGGGCGGCTATACCCGCATCCTGAAGACCGGCTTCCGTCTGGGCGATGCTGCCGAGATGTGCATCATCGAGTTCGTTGATTTCAACGAGGCCTACACGCTGGGCATCACGCCGGCCGCTGCCGCCGAGGCGAAACCCAAGACGCGCCGTTCGCGCAAGTCGGCTGCCAAGAAGACCGACGCCGTCGAGGACGCTACCGTAGTCGAGGGCGAGGCCAAGAAGGCTGCTCCGAAGGCCCCGAAGGCTCCCAAGGCTGCATCGGCCAAGACCGCTGCTCCGAAGGCTGCCAAGAAGACGAACGTGGGCAAGAAGATGTAATGCGGGCCGGACCCGAGGTCCGGTATCCCGAACCGAAAGTCTCCGGAGGGTGTGTCGCAGGACAGACCTCCGGGGGCTTTTTCTTTTTCGAAAACCTGAAAACGATACCGTATGGGAAGAGTTGTCAAGATAGGGGCCCTACTGCTCCTCGGGCTGGTGTGGACGGGCTGCATTTTTGCGGCCGATGCGTCGCAGACGCGCAACCTCGACTCGCTGTTGCTCGCGCTCCGCGACCGGGACCAGGCGGTGCGCCGGGAGGTGCTCCGCCTCTCGCAGCAATCCCCGTCGCCGGTCGATTCGCTGCTGTCGGCCTATGCCCGGATGCAGGAGGTCGATGCCGGGAATCAGCGCATGGTCGCCGGGTTGCTTGAGGAGGGCTGGTCCGAGGAGATCTCCGACGAGGCGGGCGAGGCCCTCTGGCTCGTTATTGACCATGCCGACCTCGAGATGCAGCGGCGCTTCATGCCCCTCGTCGAGGAGCAGGTGAAGGCCGGTCGTCTCTCGAAATCGAGCTATGCCACGCTTCTGGACCGGATGCTGATGCGGGAAAACCGTCCACAGCGCTACGGAACGCAGACGCGCTCCTTTACGCGAATCGTCGAGGGTGATTCGGTGTGCGGCCAGCGTGTGTGCTATGTCTGGCCCGTCGAGCATCCTGCGAGTCTCGATTCGCTGCGGGCAGCGATGGGTTTGATCCCTATCGGCGAGTATCTGCAGGCGGTGGAGGAGACCTACGGCGGACGGTGTATCTGGAATCCGGAGCTGACCGTGGAGCAGCTCGAGGCTCTTCTGCCTGACGAATAATTGCGGGGATCGGGGTTTTGGAGGAAAATTTGCAGAAAAACGAGGGGTTGTCTGTCGATTTTAGATTCCGTTCAGAATCGAGCGCGATCTTTGTATCGTAAAAGAAAACTAAATTCGTTCAACCTGTAAAAAATGACCATGATGAAAAGATTTTTGTTTCTGCAGCCCTCCTCTTTGCCGGAATCACCGCCTCGTTCGCCGGAGATCGCGAGCGCCCCATCACGCTCGACAAACTGCCTGCCGCGGCCCAGGAGTTCCTCGCCGCGAATTTCAAGGATCTGACGCTGGCCTATGCCGTCGAGGACCCGAAGTTCATCGGCTCGGAGTATGAAGTGATCTACACGGACCGTACGGAGGTCGATTTCGAGAGCAACGGCGAGTGGTCGTCCGTCGAGCGCAAGTATGCGGCCGTTCCCGCGGCGATCGTTCCTGTGCAGATTGCCGATTATGTGAAGAAGAGCTTTGCGGGAGAGTCCATCCGGAAGATCGACCGGGACAAGTACACCTGGGAGGTGGAGCTCTCGAACGGTCTGGAGATCAAGTTTGACCGGAACTTCCAGGTAATCGATATCGACGATTGATACGCTGCCGGCCTTTGCCTGAGTTGTTGCGGCGCGGACCTTCGGGTTCCGCGCCTTCTTTTGTGCCCGGCGCCAGCCTGCTTCCCGGCCGTCGGTGCGCCGGGCCGTTGTCCGCTTCGGTGCACCGACGCGGAGTGAAATGAAGCACCCCGGATTCCGCTATGGCCGGAATCCGGGGTGTCCGTTCGGGATCAGACCCGATTACTTGGCGAATCCTTTGCCGATGGCGAGGAAGTCCTCGGCCTTCAGGGCGGCACCGCCGATCAGGCCGCCGTCTACATCCTCCTTGGCGAAGATCTCGGCAGCGTTCGAGGGCTTGCACGAACCGCCGTAGAGGATCGGGCACTCGGCAGCTGCGACGCCGAACTTGTCGGCGAGCACCTTGCGGATGTAGGCATGGATCTCCTGAGCCTGGTCGGCCGTGGCGGTCTTGCCCGTACCGATGGCCCATACGGGCTCGTAGGCGATCACGAGGTTCTTGAACTGCTCCTCGGTGAGGTTGTAAACGACCTCCTCGATCTGGGCCTTCACTACGTCGAAGTGCTTGCCGGCCTCGCGCTCCTCGAGGTTCTCACCCACGCAGTAGATCGGCGTAAGGTTGTTGGCATAGGCCTGCTCCATCTTCTTGTTGAGCGTAGCGGAGGTCTCGCCGTAGTACTGGCGGCGCTCCGAGTGGCCGAGGATTACATACTTGCAACCCAGGGCGGCGATCATCGAGGCTGCGACCTCACCCGTGTAGGCACCCTTGGCCTCGGCGGCGCAGTTCTGGGCACCCAGCTCGATGTCCGAACCCTTCAGGGCCTCGGCGACCATTGCCAGGTGGGTGAACGGCGGGCAGACGATGAAGTTCACGCACGAGCATACCTCGCCGCGTCCGGCTACGACGCCCTTTGCCAGTTCGACTCCTTCGGCAGGAAGCGTATTCATCTTCCAGTTGCCGGCAACGATTTTCTTTCTCATTTTCGGTCTGTTTTTTATTTGTGTTAATGTGTTCTGTCTTTCATCCCCGGGTTGGATCCGGCCTGTCGGAGCGCGGCTATGGCTCCTGCGTTCCGACGGGCCCGGCAACCTGAGTTATTCCTGCTCCGAGCACCACGCCTTGACCTCTTCGATCGAGGGGGCCTTGAGTCCGAGCTTGTTCTTCTTGTTGAAGCCGCACAGGTCGTTGAAGAACTTGCCGGGGGCCAGTTTGCGCAGCGACTCCACGGTGATGTAGCCCATCTTCTGGATCACGGGCACCCACTCCTCGGGAACGCCGATGGCCGTGTAGGCCTCCACGGGGTCGGCCACGACCTTCTTCTCGGGACGCATCTGCGGGAAGAACAGAACGTCCTGGATCGAGCTCTGGCCCGTCATGAACATGACCAGGCGGTCGATGCCCATGCCCATGCCCGAGCAGGTCGGCATGCCGTACTCCAGCGAGCGGACGAAGTCCATGTCGATGAACATCGCCTCGTCGTCGCCCTTCTCCGAGAGGCGCAGCTGCTCCTGGAAACGCTCCAGCTGGTCGATCGGGTCGTTCAGTTCCGAGTAGGCGTTGCAGAGCTCCTTGCCGTTGACAAAGAGCTCGAAACGCTCCGTGAGATCCCGGTTGTCGCGGTGGCGCTTGCACAGGGGCGACATCTCGATGGGGTAGTCGCAGACAAACGTCGGCTGGATGAGCTCCTCCTCGCAGTACTGGCCGAAGATGGCGTCGATCAATTTGCCCTTGCCCATCGTGTCGTCGATCTCGACGTTCAGGCGCTTGCAGGCCTCGCGCAGCTGCTCCTCCGTCTGTCCCGTGATGTCGTAACCGGTCTTCTCGCGGATGGCGTCGGTCATCGTCAGGCGGCGGAACGGCGCCTTGAACGAGATCTTGCGGCCGTCGATTTCGAGCTCCGTCGTGCCGTTTACCTCCATGGAGATGCGTTCGAGCAGCTGCTCGGTGAACTCCATCATCCAGCGGTAGTCCTTGTAGGCGACATAGATCTCCATGCAGGTGAACTCGGGGTTGTGCGTGCGGTCCATGCCCTCGTTGCGGAAGTTCTTGCCCAACTCGTAGACGCCGTCGAAACCGCCGACGATGAGCTTCTTGAGGTAGAGCTCCGTGGCGATGCGCAGGTAGAGGTCGATGTCGAGCGAGTTGTGGTGCGTGATGAAGGGACGCGCTGAAGCGCCGCCCGGAATGGGCTGCAGGATCGGCGTCTCGACCTCGATGTAGCCCTTCGAGTTGAAGAACTCGCGCATCGTCGAGATGATCTTGGCCCGCTTGAGGAAGACCTCCTTGACCTGCGGATTGACGATCAGGTCGAGGTAGCGCTGGCGGTAGCGGATCTCGGGGTCGGTGAGGGCGTCGAATGTCTTGCCTTCCTTCTCCTTGACGACGGGCAGCGGGCGGATCGACTTCGAGAGCACGGTGAAGCGCTTGCAGTGTACCGACAGCTCGCCGCTGTTGGTACGGAAGGCGAAGCCCTCGATGCCGACGAAGTCGCCGATGTCGAGCAGTTTCTTGAAGACCGTATTGTAGAGCGTCGGGTCGCCTTCGGGGCAGATGTCGTCGCGGCGGATGTAGACCTGGATGCGGCCCGTATGGTCCTGCAGTTCGAAGAACGAGGCGCTGCCCATGATGCGGCGCGACATGATGCGGCCGGCGATGCGGACGTCGTCGTAGTTGTGCTTCGTGTCGTCGTAGTTTTCGGCGATTTCACGCGCCGTGGCCGTCACTTCGTAACGTGCGGCGGGATAAGGCTCGATGCCCAGGTCGCGCAACGCCTTGAGCGACTGGCGGCGCAACTGTTCCTGTTCGCTGAGTTCGATTGCCATGTATGTTCGTCTTTTTGGTTTATAGCTTGATTCGATCGCGCAAAATTACGAAAAAAAGGGCACATTCGCAATTATTTCCCCCGGGCGGTGTCCCGGCCGAGACAGAGCAGCGCCCGGTGGGCCGCCCAGCCGAGGAGCATGCCGAGGAGCATGCCCCAGAGGATGTCTGCGGGGAAGTGCTTGGCAAGGTAGATGCGCGAGTAGCAGATCGCCGCGGTACAGAGCACCATCAGCAGGGTGAACCACCGCCGGCGGATCGTCGTGCAGGCGAGTACGGCGAGTGTTACGGAGGTGGCGGCATGGGCCGAGACGGTGCCGAAGCGGCCGCTCACAGCCTCGGCGGGAACATGCACCGCCCAGTCGCCGGAGTAGCCAGCTGCGGCCAGCGCTTCGGGGGAGAGCCTCCGCAGGACCTGCAGCGAGTCGGGTGCGATGTCGAGTCCTTCGAGCGAGGGGGTGAACATCGGCCGCCAGCGGGGTTCGAGACCCGGCAGCAGACCGCCCAGCGGCCCGTTGTGCTTGAAGATGCCGGCCACCATGTCGGCCAGCCCTACTGCGACGGCCATCAGAAGGAGGAAGAGGAGCGTTCCTCGCCAGCCGGCCCGGCGCCAGACGAGCCAGAGGATCAGCGCATAGAGCGGCAGCCACATCGCGACGCCCGACAGGGCGAGCATGATCCGGTCGCAGAGCGCTCCGCCGTCGAAGTTGAGCGCGAGGAAGAGTTGTTCGTCGAAAGCCATGGGCGGTGCGGTGTCAGAACTGGAAGTAGATGAAGGGTTGGATGTCGCTCGACTTGATCTGCATGACGCACCAGATCATCGCGGCGGCCAGCAGCACCTGCAGCGCGAGCGGAGCGCAGGTGACCACCCGCTGTGCGGCGGCATCGACGCGGGCGGGCAGGAAGTGCAGCAGGTAGCCCGTGGCGATAAGGGCGAAGACGCCGGCGTACCCGGCCACGACCTGCGGGATCATCGGCGCGTTGAAGTTGTGGAAGATCTGGTGGAGCATCAGTGAGACGGTCTGCATCGACTCGGCGCGGAACATCAGCCACCCGAAGCAGACGAGGTTGAAGGTGAGCAGGATGCCTCCGATGCGGCTCAGGCGGTGCATCTGCGAGCCGTCGGCCTTGGCTCCCGGAACCGCGGCCATCCAGATCTTGTGCAGCGCCAGGGCTGCACCGTGCAGGCCGCCCCAGAGGATGAACCGCACGGCGGCGCCGTGCCACAGTCCGCCCAGGAGCATTGTCAGCAGGAGATTCACGTAGGTGCGTACGCGGCCCTTGCGGTTGCCGCCCAGCGAGATATAGAGGTAGTCGCGCAGCCACGACGAGAGCGAGATGTGCCACCTCCGCCAGAATTCGGTGATCGTCGCCGACTTGTAGGGGGCGTCGAAGTTCTTGGGGAAATGGAATCCCAGCAGCAGGGCGATGCCGATGGCCATGTCCGAGTAGCCCGAGAAGTCGCAGTAGATCTGCAGCGCATAGGCGTAGATGCCCGCCAGACACTCGAAGCCGGAGTAGAGCAGCGGCTCGTCGAAGATGCGGTCCACGAAGTTGAGCGAGATGTAGTCCGAGATGATCGCCTTCTTGAACAGTCCCGTGAGGATCAGGAAGACTCCCGTCCCGAACATCGTGCGCGTAACCACCGGGTTGCGGCGGATCTGCGGGATGAAGTCGCGTGCGCGGACGATCGGGCCGGCCACGAGTTGCGGGAAGAACGAGAGGTAGAAGAGGTATTCCAGCCAGTTCGTAAGGGGCTGGAGCTGGCGGCGGTAGACGTCGATCGTGTAGCTCATCGACTGGAAGACGAAGAACGAGATGCCGACCGGCAGGAAGATGTTCTGGAACTGGAGGAATCCGGGCCCGAACATCTGGTTGGCGATCTCCACCAGGAAGTTGGTGTACTTGAAGTAGCCGAGCATGCCGAGATTGACCGCCACGCTCAGGGCTACGAGTGCCCGTCTGATGCCGCGTCGTTCGGTGCGGGCGAGGGCCCGGGCGATCAGGAAATCGCTCGTGGCGGCGAAGACCAGCAGCAGGAAATAGATGCCGCTCGACTTGTAGTAGAAATAGAGCGAGAAGAGGATGACGTAGACGATGCGGGCCATCGTTGCCCGGCGCAGTGCGCTGTAGAGCAGCAGGAACCCCGCGAAGAGGAACAGGAACAGCCCGCTGCTGAAGATCAGCGGCGAAGAGGAGTCGTAGGCGAGCAGCGCCTGCAGCCTTTCGGCGATGCCGTCCGTGGCGGGGAGGGTCATGATCGGGGATCGTTAAGGTTTTTTCCCGGAGTGTCGGGAAGCAGCATCCGGTCGATGCGGGCCCTCTGACGCGGGCTCAGGATCGGGGCGGCGGCCTCGCGGCGCACCTCCTCGGCCCGCTTCCGGGCGGCTACTTCGGCCGTCAGTGCGTTCAGCGCATCGACCAGCGCCCAGGCCACGCGGCTGCCGCCTGCATAGTTGATGTGGGTGTAGTCCTTGCCGGCCCAGCCGTTCTGCACGAAGCGCTCCATGCCGCCCTGGGCCCGCATGGCGTCGCACGTGGGCCAGAAGGCCGCACCCGTGTTCCGGGCTGCGCGGCGCTGGCTCTCGGTCATGTGGGGCAGGGCATCCATCGGCTCGAAACGTCCGTCGTTCTTCACCGAGCGGTCGCTGACGCCCAGCACCAGCACCGCAGCGCCCGGGAAGCAGCGGCGTACGAAGTCCACCATCTTCTCGATCTGCTGCGAGTAGCCCGTGTAGTTGTGCACGCCGGCCTGCATGATGTTCAGCCCGTACTGGAGGATCACCAGGTCATAGCCCGCGAGGGCGTCGATCCGGGCATTGACGGCCGGGTCGGTCCAGAACATTGCCTGTCCGTTGTTGCTCCGCACCGAGTAGTTGTCCACCACCACGCCGTCGCCCTCGAAGATGCCGCCGTAGCCGATGAATCCCTCGCCGGGCGTGAGCACCCGGCACGTCAGGGCGTGGATGTGGGGGGCGCGGACGACGATCTGGCGGACCGCCTCGTCGGCCGGTATGTCGAACGTGCGGCGCAGCGTGTCGTTGAGCGTCACCTCGATGCGGCTTTCTCCGGGTGAGCGGAACAGGAGCCGTGCTCCCGTGCAGGAGTCGAGCCGTGCACGGGCGTCGGTGTTCTCCCAACGGGTCGAGGCTCCCGCTGCCGGCTGGCTTACCCAGCCCGAGACGAAGAAGTGGTCGCGGAGCCCCTCGGGTGCCTTTTTGCGCTGCATGATGTTGTAGGTCGTCCATCCCTTCGATTCGGTGTGGACCGTGCGGCGGAACCCCGTCAGCGGCGAGGCCATCGGGGCGAAGCCCGTGCCGCCTCCGCCGTAGGCCGCCTGGAGCTTTTCACGCAGGTCGGCCGTCAGGATGTCGCCCTCGACGAACGAGTCGCCGAGAAAGGCGATGCGCACCGGGCGTGGGGCATGCAGCAGCGTGTCGCAGAAGGCCCGGATTCCCGTTCCCGTGGTGTCGAAATCCTCGATCGGCGTCAGTTCGGGAAGCAGCCGCACGGTGTCCGGGCGTCTCGGGCGGAGCGGGAGCGTGTCGCGGCGCAGATCCCACTCGAACGAGGCGGGAGCTTCGCGCGGGGTACTGTCGGCCTCGATGCGCGAGATGACCTCCTCCATGTCCACGTGGAACTCCTCCTCGTCGAAGAGCTGCGGCTCGGCGGCCTCCGCGGTCGCCTCTGCATCGCCGAAGTCGATGAGGTCCGAGAGGATGTTGGCGCGGCGGAGTTTCACGCCGCCCAGGCTCTGCGGGGGTATGAAACTGACGGCCACGAGCACCGCTATGAGTGCCGCAGCCGCCATCCAGCCTTTGTGCAGGTAGTCTTTTTCGGGGGAACCCATCTCCTGCAGGTTAGTCGCGACGCCCGCCGAGGATCAGCAGGACGTAGTAGAGTACCGAAGCGATGGCGCTTAGCGCGGCCACCAGGTAGGTGCGGGCCGCCCACGAGAGGGCCTCTTTGGCCTGTGCAAGCTGGGCGCCCTGCATCGTGCGGCTCACCTGCAGCCACTCCAGTGCGCGGGCCGAAGCGTTGTATTCGACCGGCAGCGTGATGATCGAGAAGAGGGCCGACACGGCGATCATGCCCACGCCGATCCAGCAGAGCAGTTCGTTGCGCGTCGAGGCGAGGATCACCAGCCCGAGGATGATGACCCATGTGGCGGCCGACGAGGCGAACTGCACCACGGGCACGAGCTGCGAGCGAAGCACCAGCGGGGCGTAGCCGCGGGCGTGCTGTACGGCATGGCCGCACTCGTGGGCCGCAACGGCGGCCGCGGCGACGCTCGTCGAGGAGTAGACCGCATCGCTCAGATTGACGGTCATCGTCTGCGGGTTGAAGTGGTCGGTGAGGTGCCCGCCGACATGCGTGACCTTCACGTTGTGGATGTTGTTGTCGCGCAGCATTTTTTCGGCTACCTCGGCGCCCGTGAGGCCGCCGGGGAACTGCACCTTCGAGTATCTCTTGAAGACGGACTGCAGGCGCGCCTGCACGAGGAATCCGATGACGCCGATGGCGATGATCAGAATGAACATGCCGGTCGTGGCGGCCGAGTAGCGTGCGGCGGCCGATTCGGCGTAGAGGTTTGCCTGAAGCAGGATGATGAGCGGTTGTACCATAAATCGTTCGTGTTTTTATCGGTTCTTGCGGTACGTGTAGTAGGCCCCGGCCTGTTGTGTGGGCATCAGTACCATATCATTAACGTTCATGTGGGCCGGTAATTGTGCGGCCCAGGCGATCGCCTCGGCGATGTCGTCGCCCGTGAGCGGCTCCACGCCGTCGTATACGCGGTCGGCGGCTTCGCGGTCGCCGTGGAAGCGGACGAGCGAGAACTCCGTCTCGACCATGCCCGGGCGGATCTCCGTCACCTTGATCCCGGCCGACAGCAGGTCGGCGCGCATCGACTGCGAGATGGCGTGCACGGCGTGCTTCGAGGCGCAGTAGACCGCGCCGTTCTCGTAGGGCTCCGTGCCGGCGATCGAGCCGATGTTGAAGATGTGTCCGCCGCCTGCGGCGACCATCTTCGGCGCGATGACGCGCGTCACGTAGAGCAGCCCCTTCACGTTGGTGTCGATCATGGCGTCCCAGTCGCGCGTGTCGCCCCGGTCGATGTGCTCGAGCCCGGCGGCCAGCCCGGCATTGTTCACCAGCAGGTCGATCCGTTCGAGCGGCTCCAGCGCCCGGCGCACCTCCTCCTCCGAGCGGACGTCGAAGGTGAGGGTCGTGCAGCGGCCGCCGGCCGATTCGATGTCGTGCTGCAGGGCGGCGAGCCGCTCCGCGCGGCGCCCCGTAGCGATGATGTCGTAACCTTCGCGGGCGAGCCGCAGTGCGGTGGCGCGCCCGATTCCCGAGGTCGCACCCGTGATCAATGCCTTTCTGTTCATGGCGAAAACTGCCTCTCGGCGATTAAAAAAACGTTATTTCGGGCAAAAATACGAAATTATGTGTTACTTTGCATAAATTTTCGGATAAAAACAGCTGCCGTGAATCTCTCGTTTTTCATCGCCCGCCGCATGGCCCGACCCTCGCCGGAGAACAAGCCCGGCGTGATGGAGCGTATTGCCGTGATCTCCGTGGCGTTGGGGGTTGCGGTGATGATCCTTGCGCTGGCCGTCATCATGGGGTTCAAGCGCGAGGTGGCGCACAAGATGGCGGGATTTGCGGCCCATGTCTCGGTGACCGACATCCGGGGTGTCCAGTCGCTCGATGCCCGGCCCGTGGTGCGGAGCCGGCACCTCGAGGAGCTGATCCGCTCGATGCCGGGCTTCGTCTCGATGGCGCCCTATGCGCTGCGCGGAGGCATCGTCCGCACCGAGGATGCCGTCGAGGGGGTGGTGCTCAAGGGGGTCGATGCGACCTACGACTGGCGCTTTTTCGACGAGTGGCTCGTTGCCGGGGAGCTTCCCCGTGTGTGCGACTCGATCCGTACGAAGGATATCCTGCTGTCGCAGACCCTCGCCTCGAAGCTGCGCCTCGGTCCCGGGGACAAGGTGGAGATGCTCTTCGTCGAGCCCGGCGAGCTGCCGCGTCGCGACCGCTTCAAGGTATCCGGTCTCTACGCCTCGGGAATGGACGACATGGACGAGCGGATGATCCTCACGGACCTGCGCAACGTGCAGCGGCTGGCCGAGTGGTCCGGCGACGAGGTCTCGGGTTATGAAATACTCCTGGAGCGGGCCTCCGATGCCGACGCATGCGCCGCACGGCTCGGCCATGCGCTCCTGTACGACGACGACCCCGCGACGGCGAACCTTGCCGTGACGAGCGTTGCGGAGCGCTATCCCAACATTTTCGACTGGCTGCGGGCCCACGACGTCAATGCCGCGGTGATCATCGTCATCATGCTCGTCGTGGCCTTCTTCAACATGGCCTCGGCCCTGCTGATCCTCGTGCTCGAGCGGACGCGCATGATCGGCCTGCTGAAGGCTCTCGGCATGCCCAACAGCCAGCTGCGGGCGATCTTCCTCTGGCGGGCGACCTTCGTGACGCTGCGCGGCCTGGCCTGGGGCAACGCCGTCGGGCTGGGGGCCTGCCTCGTGCAGCAGGCGACGCATCTGGTCAAGCTCGATGCCGAGGGCTACCTGCTCTCGGAGGTCCCCGTGGCGCTCGACTGGGCGTGGTGGCTGCCGCTCAACCTGGGTTTCGTGGTGGCGATCGTCGCGCTGCTGCTCATTCCGACCTTTGTGATCTCGACGGTGCGACCCGACGAGACGATCCGATATGAATAACGCAAGATGAAACCGTACAATACCGATCAGACCAAGAAAGAGGAGGTGCGCGAGATGTTCGACCGCATCGCTCCCCGTTACGATTTGCTCAACCATACGCTGTCGATGAACATCGACCGCATCTGGCGCCGGCACGTGGTGCGCGAAGTGCGCCGTTCGGCGCCGCGGAGGATACTCGACGTGGCGACGGGCACGGGCGATCTGGCCATCGAGATGGCCCGCCGGATCGACGGCGTGCAGGTGCTGGCCGTCGATCTCTCGGAGCAGATGCTCTCCGTGGCGCGGCGCAAGGTCGAGGCGCGCGGACTCGACGGACGTATCGTCCTCGACCGAGGCGACGCCGAGCACCTGACGGCCGGCGACGCCTCGTTCGATGTGGCGACGGTGGCCTTCGGGGTCCGGAACTTCGGGGACCTCGAGGCCGGGCTGCGCGAACTGTTCCGGGTTGTCCGTCCCGGAGGCCGGGTGGTGATCCTTGAGTTCTCGACGCCCCGCAACCGGATCTTCCGCACCCTCTACGAGTTCTACTCCTACCGCATTCTGCCCCGCATCGGGGGCATGGTGTCGCACGACCGGCAGGCCTACGCCTACCTCCCGGCTTCGGTCGGCGAGTTCCCGGCTCCGGATCGGTTCCTGGCGATGATGGAGGCGGCGGGATTCCGGCGCTGCAGGGCCCGGAGCCAGAGCTTCGGCATTGCACAGATCTACATCGGCGAGCGATGAACGGGGCCTTGCGACGCATCGTGTGGCGCTGCCTGGCGGCTGCAATCCTGCTGACGGCTGCGGTCTCCTGCCGGCAGGCGGTCGAGCAGGCCCGGCACGAAATCGGCATCGAGGCGGTCGAGCGCATCGAGCGCCGGGGATCGGCGGGTGCGGTGGCGGTGCTGCGGGTGCGCAACGATTCGGAGCGCACGCTGGTGCTGCGGCGTGCCCGGATCGGGGTCAGCTACGGCGGTGCGCCGGTGTGCGAGCTGGAGCTGCGCGATCCGGTGCGGGTGCCTCGGCGGACGACCGGGAGTGTCACGACGTTGTGGCGGGTGCGGGCAGATGACCCGATGGCACTCTATGTACTCGAACGTCGGATCCGCGAGGGAGATCTGGAGCGGATCGGCATCCGCTACGACCTCCGTGGCCGCGGCGGTGCGGTTTCGGTAAATATTTCAGGGAAAATGACATCGTTGTCGGATTTTTTGAATACCTTTGGCCTGTCGGCCGACGACCTTAAAAACTATCTGTAATGATACGCAGGATCTCGATATGCATCTGTTTGCTGTGCTGCGCGGCGGCTCTTCCCGCGGCGGCACAGTCGTTGGGCGCTTTCAAGCGGCAGCTGGCCGAGCCGGCCGCCTCGTCCTCGCTGTTCGGGCGGGCCCGGGTGATTGCCAGCGAATATGGCGAAACGGCCGGCAAGGTGGCCGATGCCGCACGCGCCGAGCAGCGGCAGCGGTTTGCGGGCTACCGCGTCTGCATCTTCTCGGACAACGGTCCCGAGGCGCGCGAAGGGGCCTTCGAGGCCAAGAAACTTTTCGAGGAGACCTTTCCCGACGTCAAGGTATACATGGGTTACGAGAATCCCTATTTCAAGGTCTCGGTCGGCAACTGCCTGACGGCCGAGGAGGCGATCATCCTCAAGGGCCGCGTGTCGGCCACCTTCCCGAAAGCCTTCCTCAAGAACGAGGAGATCGCCGTTTCCGATCTGGTGGAGTAATATCCCACAGATTGTCGGTTCAGACTATGAACTTTGGAGATACCCGATTCTTGTGATTGACGGATGTCGTGAATTGTCGTAATTTTGCCGGCGATGCGGAATAGAACGAAACGGATATGCGCTGCGCTGCTGCTGATACTCTTTGCCGGGTATTGGGGCTCCGTCACGCTCTTCCCGCATGCCCACCGTGTCGATGGCTTCGTCATCGTCCACTCGCACCCCTTCTCCGGTGCCGCCAACGGCTCCGCACCCCTGAACCATACGCCCCAGCAGTTCCAGCTCATCGCCCATCTTTCGCTGCTGGTGATGGTTGCTGCCGTGGCCCTCTCGTTCGCGGCGCGGCTGCTTGGCGTGCGCTACGTGTTCCGCATGATGCGTCCGGTCGGATGTCTCCGGCCGGCCATCCGCACCTGCTCGCTGCGGGCGCCTCCCGTGTGCTGAATCGACCCTGCGGCCGCAAGGGCTGCACATCCCTCCGCCGACCCGCTCCGCGGAAGGACGACGTTTCAGTCATTCAGTAACACGAACCCAATCCGATGAAAAAACTTTTTCGCGGAGTGCTTTGTGCGCTCCTCCTTGCCGCAATATTTCCCGTTGCGGCACACGACGGCCATGCCGTTGAATCGTCCGACGAGACCACCTCGGGAAAACATTCCGACGCCAACATCACGGGCCATGTCGTCGATGCCCGCACCGGCGAGCACATCGCCTATGCCACACTGGCCCTGAAGGGTACCACGATCGGCGCCGCCACCGACGCCACGGGACATTTCTTCCTGAAGAACCTCCCCACGGGCCGCTTCACCCTCGTCGCTTCGGCCGTCGGCTACGCCCCGGCCGAGCGGGAGGTCGAGCTCCGTGCCGACCGCACGATCGAGGTCAATTTCGAACTCCACGAGGCGGCTCTTGCCGTCGATGAGGTGGTTGTATCGGCCAGCCGTACCGAGACCAACAAACGCTTCTCGCCGACTATTGTCTCGGTCGCCTCGCAGAAGCTCTTCGAGAATACGGCCTCGTGCAACCTCGCCGAGTCGATGAACTTCCAGTCCGGACTGCGTGTCGAGAACAACTGCGGCAACTGCGGGACGACCCAGCTGCGCATCAACGGCCTCGACGGACAGTACTCGCAGGTGCTGCTCGACAGCCGGCCGATCTTCAGTTCGCTGGCCGGCATGTACGGGCTCGAACTCTTCCCCGCGTCGATGATCGAGCGCGTGGAGGTGATCCGCGGCGGCGGTTCGGCCCTCTTCGGGTCGAGCGCCATCGGCGGCGTGGTGAACATCATCACCCGCGAGCCGCTGCGCAACTCCGTGGCGCTGGGCAACACCACGAACATCCTCGAGGGGGGCTCGGCCGACTTCAACACCTCGCTCAACGGTTCGTTCGTCTCGGACGACTACCGCACGGGTATCTATCTTTTCGGCATGGTGCGCTCGCGCGACTCCTACGACCGCAACGACGACGGTTTCTCGGACATCCCGAAGCTCAACTCCGAGACCGCCGGGTTCCGGGCCTACTACAAGACCTCGGCCTATACGCGGCTGACGGCCGAGTACCACCACATCCACGAGTTCCGGCGCGGCGGAAATGCCTTCAACCAGCCGCCCCACATGGCCGACATCGCCGAGCAGCTGGACCACAAGATCGACGGCGGCGGCCTGAAGTTCGACTGGTTCGCACCCGACGACCGCCACCGCCTGGGCATCTACCTGTCGGCGCAGCACATCGACCGCGACAGCTACTTCGGGACCGAGCAGAACCCGACGGCCTACGGCGGGACCAACGACATGACGGTTGTGGCCGGGGCGCAGTATACCTATGCCTTCGAGCGGCTGCTCTTCCTCCCGTCGGACCTCACGGCCGGCATCGAGTACAACTACAACACGCTGCACGACGAATACCTCGGGTTCGGCCGCGACCTGCGCCAGACGACCCACACCACGGGATTCTTCTTCCAGAACGAGTGGAAGAGCGAGAAGGTCAATTTCCTGATCGGGGGACGCCTGGACAAGCACAACCTGATGCGCCGCGTGGTCTTCTCGCCGCGCGCCAACGTGCGCTACAGCCCGATTCCGCAGGTCGGGCTCCGCCTGAGCTACTCGAGCGGCTTCCGGGCCCCGCAGGCCTACAACGAGGATCTGCACATCGACGCGCTCGACAACAAGATGGTCCTCATCCGTCTCTCGCCCGACCTGCGGCCCGAGTACTCCCACAGCCTGAGCGCCTCGGTCGATCTCTACCGCACCTTCGGCCGCGTGCAGACCAACCTGCTCATCGAGGGATTCTATACGATGCTCGACGACGTCTTCACGCTCGAGAAGGTCGGCGAGGACAGCCAGGGCAACGTCATCAAGGAGCGGCGCAACGCCTCGGGGGCCACCGTTGCCGGCATCGGTGCGGAGTTCAAGGCCGGCATTCCCGGACGTTTCGAACTGCAGGCCGGCTACACCTTCCAGCGCAGCCGCTACGACGAGCCCTTCCGCTGGTCGGACGACGTGGCGCCGCAGCGCCGCATGTTCCGCTCGCCCGACCACTACGGCTACCTGACGGCCGACTGGTACCCGCTGCGCAACCTGACCGCCACGCTGTTCGGCACCTTCACGGGCCGCATGCTCGTACAGCACAATGCCGGGGTCATCGAGCGCGATGCCGAGACGCTGACTCCCGCCTTTTGGGACATGGGCTTCCGTCTGGCCTATTCGTTCCGACTCACGGCCCAGCTGCGCCTTGAACTGAATGCCGGCGTGAAGAATCTCTTCGACAGCTTCCAGCGCGACCTCGATTACGGTCAGGCGAAGGACTCGGCCTACATCTACGGACCTTCGCTGCCGCGGACCTATTTCGTAGGGGTGAAATTCGCGCTTTGAGCATCCCTCCGGAGAGCCGGTGGACCGCTCCCTTTCGGAGCCGGTCTACCGGCTCATGCGGTACTCCGAAGGGGTCTGGCCCGTGTGGTTCTTGAAATATTTGCCGAAGAACGACTGGTTGGGGAAGTTCAGCGAATAGGAGATCTCCTGTATGCTCATCGTCGAGTATTTGAGCAGGTTCTTCGCCTCGAGGATCACGTAGTCGTCGATCCACTCGGAGGCCGTGCGTCCGGTTGTCTTCCGGATGAGCGTCGAGAGATACTTCGGAGTCAGGTTGAGTTGCGAAGCGTAGAACCCCACCGAGCGTTCTTGCGTGTAGTGCTGTGTCAGTACGTTCATGAAGCGTTGGAAATACTCCTCCTGCCGGTTGCGCGGGGAGTGGGCATCCTGCTCCGTATGGGGACATTCCGAGTAGCGGTCGATAATCCGGCTTACCTTGTAGATGAGCATGCGGATCGCCGAGCGCAGGATTTCGGCCGAATAGGCGTCGTCGAGGTAGCGGGTGCGTTCGCGGGAAATTTCGTCGAACGAGCGCATGATCTCCTGCCACTGTTCGTCATCGAGTTGGAGCAGCGGTTGGCGTTCCAGCCGCAGGAACAGACGGGACAGGAGTTTCAGATCGACGTTGATCCGTTGGATGAACTCCTTTTCGCAGATTGCGGCGTGGAGTTCGGCCCCTTCCATCGATTCGACCTGAAAGATCGACCCGGGCAGGTTGATATACAGGGCATGCTCGCCGAGCACCTGGCGGGTCAGGTTCGAGGTGAGTGTGATCGAACCTTTTGAACAGAACACGAGGGCAATGGCATCCATGCGCACCGGATAGCTGAACAGGTCGGTGTGTATGTCGCATTGCGAGTCCACGCGCGATGCGATCAGGCAACCGTCGTAGTACAGGTCACCGGGGCGCAGCTCGTGGTCTTCGAGCAATCTGGATAATGAAAAGCTTTGAATTTCCTTTTTGTCCATTTTCTTCGTTTGTTTGCCCCAAATATAACCAATGTTGTACGTTCATTTCTTCTAAAAGTTCAAAATCGAACCTTTTGACGAATCGAGCCGACGTTGAGGGCTGTTTCGATCGGGTGCAAAACGACAATTTTGCACCCGAAAACACGATGAAGATGAAAAGAGTGACCTTTTTGACAGTGCTGCTTTTTGCGACAGCCTGCTCCTCGCGGCAGCCGCTGCGGACGGTCGAACCCCTGCGCGTGGGGACGATCGTGGCGAAACCCTCCGTTGATGCGGTGTCCGCCGTCTATGTCGGGACCGTGGCGGCCCGACGCTCCGTAGCTTTGAGTTTCCCGCTCGGCGGGACCCTTGCCGCCGTTCATACGGACGAGGGGCGCCGGGTCCGCAAGGGCGATCTGCTGGCCGAACTCGATCCCGCGTCGGCCCGTCAGACCTACGAGGCGGCCCGGGCTGCGCTCGATCAGGCGCAGGACGCTTATGCCCGTATGGAACAGCTTCATGACGCACAGAGCCTTCCCGAAATCAAGTGGATCGAGATCCGCACCCGCCTGCGGCAGGCCGAGTCGGCCTGCGAACTGGCACGTAAGAATCTTGATGATTGCCGGTTGTTGGCTCCGTTCGACGGGGTCGTCGGCAAGCGGCCGGGGGAGGTCGGTGAGACCGTGCTGCCCGGTGTGGCCGTGCTGACGCTGCTCGATGCCGCGAATCCGGAGGTGCGCTTTGCCGTTCCCGAGCAGGAGATCGCCCGCATCGGCTCCGAAAGCCGGATCCGTTTCAGCGTGGCGGCACTCGGCGACCGGACCTTCGAGGCCGGAGCCCCCGAGAAGGGGATCGAGGCCGACCCCGTGGCGCATACCTACGACGTGCGTGCTGCGGTCAGCAATCCCGACGGGGAGCTGCTCCCCGGCATGGTCTGCCGGGTCACGGTGACCGCTGCAGAGGCGGCGTCGGAAATCGTGCTCCCGGTGAGTGCCGTGCGGCAGAGCGGCGACGGACAACGGTTCGTCTGGAAGGTTGTCGGCGATTCGGTGGTCCGCACGCCGGTGACGGTCGGTCGCTTCGTTGCGAGCGGCGTGACGGTTGCGAGCGGGGTTGCGGCCGGCGACCGGATCGTGACCGAAGGTGTGCAGAAGATCGGTGCGGGCAGTAAAGTCGTCTGGCAATGAGAAGTTCGAACAACATCATCGCATGGGCGATGCGGAATTTCCGCATCACCTTCCTGATCGTCGGATGCCTGTTCCTGTTCGGAGTCTTCGGACTGGTTCATATCCCCAAGCAGGAGTTTCCCGAGTTCACGATCCGTCAGGGTGTCGTCGTGGGGGTCTATCCCGGGGCGACGAGTGAGGAGGTCGAGGAGCAGCTGGCCCGTCCCCTCGAACGGTTCCTGATGACCTACGAGGAGGTCAAGCGGGCCAAGACCACTTCGACCTCGATGAACGGCATGTGCTACGTCCTGGTCGAACTGGAGGACCACGTCAGCAACAAGGACGAGGTATGGTCGAAGATCAAACACGGCCTGGCCTCGTTCAAGGCGCAGCTCCCGTCGGGTGTCGTGGCCCTGGTGGCCAATGACGACTTCGGCGACACCTCGGCCCTGCTCATCACGCTCGAATCCGACGAGCGCAGCTACCGCGAACTCAAGGAGTACCTGGACGACCTGAGCGACCGGCTCCGGCGCATCGAGTCCGTGTCGAACATCCGCCCCTACGGCGTGCAGTCCGAGCAGATCTCGATCCATGTTGATCCCGAGCGCCTCGCGGCCTACGGAATCGGCGAGCATACGCTGGTTGCGGCCCTGGCTGCACAGGGGCTGACGCCCACGGGCGGCACGATCGACAACACCTCCACGGTGACTCCCATCCATGTCGCACCAACGTTCGCCAGCGAGCGAGAGATCGCCGATCAGATCATCTGGAGCGATCCGGCGGGGAACGTGCTGCGTGTCGGCGACGTGGCCCGCGTGGTGCGCGAATACGACGATTCGCAGAGTTACATCCGCAACAACGGCCACCGCTGTGTCATGCTCTCGATGGAGATGCGCCCGGGATTCAACATCGTCGAATACGGCCGCGAGGTCGATGAGGTGCTGGCCCGTTTCTCCGACGAGGTACTCCCAGACGACGTGCAGGTGCAGCGCATTGCCGACCAGGCGAAAGTCGTTGGCGACTCCGTGTCGTCGTTTCTGCGCGACCTCTTCGTGGCCATGGCGATCATCATCGCCGTCATGATGGTCCTCTTCCCGTGGCGCTCGGCCGTGGTTGCAGCGATCACCATCCCGATCTCGACGTTCATCTCCATCGGGCTGATGTACGCCTGCGGCATTCCGCTCAATACGGTGACGCTTGCGGCGCTGATCGTCGTCCTCGGCATGATCGTCGATAATTCGATCGTGGTGATCGACGGTTACCTCGACTACCTCGGGCGCGGCCATTCGCGGTGGTATGCCGCCATCGAAAGCGCCCGCGAGTTCTTCCCCTCGCTGCTGCTGGCCACGGTCTGCATCTGCATGATCTTCTTCCCGCTGCTCTTCACACTGACGGGCATGATCGGCGACTTCCTTACCTTCTTCCCGTGGACGATCACCATCAACCTCATGGTGTCGCTGCTGCTGGCCGTGCTGGTCATCCCGTTCCTCGAGGTGCTGATCATCCGCAAGGCCCCCGAACACCGTGCCGACCGGCGGTCGCTCACCGACCGGGTGCAGAACGCTTACAACCGGGTGCTGGCCTGGACCTTCCGGCACGGATGGCTCACCATTTCGCTCGGTCTCCTGTCGGTGGTCGTGTCGCTGCTGCTTGTCCCCGGACTCGACCTGCGGATGATGCCCTTTGCCGACCGCGACCAGTTTGCCGTGGAGATCTACCTGCGCCCCGACGCCCCGCTCGGCCGTACCGGGGCCGTGGCCGATTCGGTCTATTCGCTGCTGCATGCCGACAGCCGGGTGCGCTCCGTCACCTCGTTCGTGGGGTGCTCCTCGCCTCGGTTCCAGATGAGCTACGCTCCCCAGATGGGAGGTCCGAACTACGCGCAGTTTATCGTCAATACGACCTCGATCGAGGATACGGAGGCGATTCTCGACGACTATGCCGATTCGTGGGCCGACCGCTTCCCCGACGCCTACGTGAAGTTCAAGCAGCTCGACTACCAGAATGTCCCGTCGCTCGAGTTCCGTTTCTACGGCGAGGAGATCGACTCGATGCGTGCGGCCGCCGACCAACTGATGGCGCGCATGCGGCAGATGCCCGAACTGCAGTGGGTGCACTCCGATTATGAGGATCCGCGCGCCATCGTCGAGGTGGAGCTCGATCCGGTTGCCGCCTCGCAGCTGGGAATCACGCGGACGACGACGGCCGCCTGCCTGGCGCTCGCTGCCGGCGATGTTCAGGTGGGCAGCCTCTGGGAGGGCGACTACCGCCTGCCCGTGGTGCTCCGCTACGACGAACGCAACGGCCAGCGGCAGCTCGATGACGTGCAGGACACGCAGATCGCCTCGCCCGTGCCTTCGGTGAGCGTTTCCCTGCGCCAGATCGCCCGCGTCACGCCGGCCTGGAGCGAGAGCCGGATCGTCCACCGCAACGGCGTGCGCTGCCTGTCGGTGTCGGCCGACCTCAAGCGCGGGACCAATGCCCTGCAGATGCTTTCGCGCATCGACGACATCCTCCGCAACGAGGTGGTGCTCCCCGAAGGGGTGACGTCCGAGATCGGTGGCGAGTACGAATTCGACATGGAGACCCTGCCTCCGATCTTCAGCGGGCTCGGTATCTCGCTGGTCATCATCTTCTTCTTCGTGCTCATCAACTTCCGCAAGTTCGGCATATCGATCGTCGTGATGCTCTCGATGAGCCTGTGCCTGTTCGGTGCGATGGTGGGACTGTGGCTTTCGGACTTCACGATCGGCCTGACCTCCGTGCTGGGCTTCATCACCCTGCTGGGTATGATCGTCCGCAACGTGATCCTGATGTACCAGCACGCCGAGGAGAAGCGCAAGTACTGCCTCTGGTCGGCGCGCCTGGCCGCCTACGACGCAGGCAAGCGGCGCATGGTCCCGATCTTCCTGACGACGGCCACGACGGCCGTGGGCGTCGTGCCGATGATCCTCGGCGGAAGCACCTTCTGGGCTCCGGTCGGCGTCACGATTTTTGCCGGCGGTATCGGGTCGCTTGTGCTCGTGGTCACGATCCTGCCGGTTCTCTACTCCAAAATCTACAAGAGATGAAGACGCAAAAACAGATTGCATGCCTGTGGCTCTGCGGCGCTCTGCTGGGTATCCTTCCCGCGACCGCCCAGACCCTCAGCCTCGATGAATGCCGTGCCGCGGCCATTGGGCATAACCGCACGCTCGCCTCGTCGCGGCTCGAACTCGAACAGGCCCTCCAGACCCGCCGGGAGGCCTTCACCTCCTATTTCCCGCAGATAGCGGCCTCCGGGGGCGTGTTCCAGGCCCAGCACGGACTCGTGCAGGCCGATTTCGCCCTCTCGCTGCCCCAGATGGGGGCGATCAGCATGCCGCTGTCGCTTGTCAAGCGCGGCGTCATGGGCAGCGTGACGGCCGTGCAGCCCCTGTTCGCGGGATTGAAGATCGTCAATGGCAACAAGCTGGCCCGGCTGGGCGAGGAGGTCGGGCGCCTTCAGTTGCGCAAGACCGAGGCCGAGGTCCGCGAGCAGACCGACGCCTACTTCTGGCAGATCGTCTCGATCCGTGAGAATCTGGCGACGCTTGATGCCGTCGATCGGCAGCTCGGGGAGATCCGCCGCCAGGTGGAACTCTCGGTGCGGGCCGGTATCGTGACCTCGAACGACCTGCTGCGTGTCGAACTGCGGCAGCAGGAGGTGGCCTCAAAGCGGCTGACGGCCGAAAACGGGCTCAAGGTGGTGCGGATGCTTCTGGCTCAGCATGTCGGGGCCGACTGGAAGACGTTCGACATCGAGGCCGCCGAATACGGTGAGCCGGGTGATCCGGCGCCGTATTACGTCCCGGTGGAGGAGGCGCTCGACAACCGGGCCGAGTATCTGCTTGCCGAGAAGAACGTCGAGGCGCAGCGCTACCGGACCCGCATGGAGCGCGGCAAGCGGCTCCCGACCGTCGGGATCGGTGCCGGGTATCTCTACTACAATCTGATGGACAAGGATGTGGACGACGGGATGGTCTTCGCCCAGGTGTCGGTTCCCATCTCCGACTGGTGGGGCGGCGCCCATGCCCTGAAGCGGGCGCGCCTCGAGGAGCAGCGGGCCGAGAACGACCGCCTGCAGGCCCGCGAGATGCTGGCCGTGGAGATCGAGCGTGCCTGGTGCGAGGTGCAGGAGGCCTATGCTCAGATTGCGCTGGCCCGACGCTCGGTGGCCTCATCCACCGAGAACCTGCGGCAGAACCGGGATTTCTATGCGGCGGGGACCTCCTCGCTGACCGAGTTGCTCGATGCCGAGACGCTCTATGCGCGCAGCCGCGACGAGATGACGTCGGCCTGCGCCGCCTACCGCACCTCGCTGGCCCGCTACATGCGGGTCACGGGGCGCTGACCCGTCGCTACTGGAGCAGCGAATGGGCGGCCAGAAAATCGAAGAAGGCCTGGCGGTATCCCTCCGAAATCGGGATGTACTCCTTGCCGAAGACGATGCGGTTGCGTTCGATCGTGCGGATCTTCGACGGCTGGACGATGTACGAGCGGTGGACGCGGATGAAGCGGTCGGCGGGGAGTTGCTCCTCGAGTGTCTTGAGGCTGGTGAGTGAAAGGACGGGGTGCGGCTCCTCGTCGGTGTGGATCTTCACGTAGTCCTTGAGCCCCTCGATGTAGAGGATCCGGTCGAAGTCGATCTGCCGCAGGCGGTACTCGGTCCGGACGAAGATGCTCCTCGGCGCGGCTGCGGGTGCCGGCTGCGGTGCCGTTGCGGCCGCCTGGGCCCGATCCTGCATCTCGAACCATGCGAGAGCCTTTTGGGAGGCGGCCAGGAAATCGGCGTAGCTGATCGGCTTGAGCAGGTAGTCCAGGGCATTGACCCGGAACCCCTCGACGGCATAGCGGTCGAAGGCCGTCGTGAAGATCACGCGGGTAGCCGGCGGCAGCATCCGCGTGAGGTCCATGCCGTTCAGTTCGGGCATCTGGATGTCGCAGTAGAGCAGCTCCACCGGATTTTCGTGCAGCGCTTCGAAGGCTGCCGTCCCGCTTCCGAACGAGCCTTCGAGCTGCAGAAACGGCGTCCGCCGGACGTAGGACTCCATCAGTTCCACGGCCAGCGGTTCGTCGTCGATGACGGCACAGCGCAACTTTCTGTTCATTTTTCCTTAAGTTTGATGCACAGCAGGGCCTGATAGTCGGCCTCGCCCGAGAGTCCGTATTCGAAGGTATGGCGTTCCGGATAGATCATCCGGAGCCGTTTGGCCAGGTTCTGAAGTCCGATTCCCGAGCCGCTGCGGTCCGATTCGGCCTTCGGGAAGTAGCTGTTCTTGATCTTGCAGATCAGCTGGTCGCCGATCTCGTGGATGTCGATGGTGATGTACGACGGCTTTTCGTTGCTCACGCCGTGTTTAAAGGCGTTTTCCACGAGCGAGATGAACAGCAGCGGCGCCACGGGTGTCTGCGACGGCTCGTCGGGCAGCGAGACAAAGAGCCGGACGTGGCGCGGCAGGCGGATGCGCATCAGTTCGATGTAGTCGCGCAGGAAGTCGATCTCGGCGCTCAGGGGCACGGCCGGGTGGCTGCTGTCGTAGAGCACGTAACGAAGCATCCGGCTCAGGTCGTGGACCGCCTGCTGGGCTCGCGAGGTGTCGATCTGTATGAGTGAGTAGATGTTGTTGAGCGTATTGAACAGAAAATGCGGGTTCAACTGGCTCTTGAGATTCTGCAGTTCGGCCTCGGTATGGCTGTGTTCAAGTCGCTGCCTGGCCGTTTCGGCTTTGTACCAGCTTCCCGTCATCCGGATGGCCACGCTTACGGCTACGACAAGCAGGTAGAGGATGGCGTTTCCGGCGAAGAAGCGTACGGCATGCTGCCACGGGAGTTCCGGCCTGTGCATATCGATCAGGTCGGGCGGGGGCAGGATGTAACGGAAGAACAGGTGCAGCAGGGCGATCACGGCGGCGACCAGCAAGAGGTTGCAGCCCAGGAACCGGCCCGGATGGCGCGTGAAGAGATGCCGTTCGATGAGCCGGAAATAGTTCGTGTAGAAGACCACCATGAACGAGAGGGTCACCAGCAGGAAGCGCACGTACTCCGGGCCCTGCATCAGCGGGCGGTTGGGTGCCGTGACGAAGAGCGGGATGCCCAGGATCACGGCCCATGCCGTGATGTGGACCAGATACCCCGTATATTTCGATTGCAGGATGTTCATCTTACCGCAAAGTTACGGAATTGTTGCGACTATTCATAACGGATCGCCTCGATCGGATCGAGCATGGCGGCCTTCTGTGCGGGATACCATCCGAAGAAGACACCCGTGAGGGTGCAGACCGCGAACGAGAGGAAGACGCTCCACGGCTGGATGTAGATCGGGAAGGCGGCGACGTGATTGACGACGAGGGCCGCGCCGATACCCAGCAGCACGCCGATCAGTCCGCCCGTTACGCTGATGAGGATCGACTCGATGAGGAACTGTGCCAGAATGTCGCGCCCCTTGGCGCCGATCGACATGCGCAGTCCGATCTCGCGGGTGCGCTCGGTGACCGACACGTACATGATGTTCATGATGCCGATGCCGCCCACGAGCAGCGAGATGCCCGCCACGGCGGCCAGCAGCACCGTCATCATGTCGGTCGTCGAGGTCATCATCGACGAGAGCTCCTGCTGCGAGCGGATCGAGAAGTCGTCCTCGTCGCTCTCCTTCAGGCGGTGGTTCGTGCGCAGGATCTCCGTGATCTCGTCGATCGCCCGGTCGGTATAGCCTTCGGTCAGCGCCGAACAGACGATCTCCTGCAGGTGGGTGATGGCCAGAATACGCTTCTGCACCGTGGTGTAGGGGGCGATGATCAGGTCGTCCTGGTCCATGCCCATGCTGTTGTAGCCCTTGCTTTCGAGCAGCCCCACGATGCGGAAGGGAATCGTGCCGAAGCGGATCACTTTCCCGACGGGAGAGTTCCCGTCGGTGAAGAGCTCGTCGGCAACCGTTTGGCCGATGAGACAGACCTTCGCGGCGGTGCGTATGTCCTGTTCGGAGAAGGTGTCTCCTTCGGCCACCTTGTAGCGCCGGATCTCCAGATAGTCGGTGTTCACGCCATAGATCGTCGTCGGGGTGTTGTTGGCCCCGTAGATGGCCTGTCCCGAACTGTTCACCATCGGCGAGACGTGGTTCACGTAGCGCGTCTCGTTGCTGATGTCCTCCAGATCCTGCAGCTTGAGCGACTCCATGTCGTCGGCGTCGAGGCGGACGCCGCCCTGCATGTCGCCGCCCGGGCGGATCATGATCATGTTCGATCCCATCTCGCTGATTTCGGCCTGGATGCTCCGTTTCGAACCCTGTCCGATGGCGAGCATCGTGATGACCGACGCCACGCCGATGATGATGCCGAGCATCGTCAGGAATCCGCGCAGCTTGTTGTTGCTCAGTGCCTTGACGGCAATTTTGAAAAGATTCGCGAAGTTCATGGATCAATCGTCGGTTTTGGGCAGCCGGGCAAGTGCCTCGGCTGCGCTCAGAATGTGGTCGTTACGGACGTCGTCCGTGATGCGCCCGTCGCGGAGCGTGATGTTGCGGCTGCTGTAGCGTGCGATCTCCGGATTGTGGGTCACGAAGATGATCGTGCGCCCCGCGGCGTGGAGTTGTTGGAAGAGCACCAGCACCTCGAAACTCGTGCGGGTGTCGAGGTTTCCCGTCGCCTCGTCGGCCAGGATCACCGCCGGGTCGTTCACCAGGGCGCGGGCAATGGCCACGCGCTGCATTTGTCCTCCCGACATCTGGTTGCTCTTGTGAAGTAACCTGTCGCCCAGACCGACGGCGCGAAGTGCCTCCACGGCCCGGCGGTAACGTTCCGATGCCGTACAGGAGGAGTTGTACATGAGCGGCAGTTCGACATTCTCGATCGCCGTGGTCTTGGGCAACAGGTTGTAGTTCTGAAAGACGAATCCGATCTTGCGGTTGCGCAGCGTCGCCCGCTGGTTCTTGTCCATCGTGCGGACGGCTACGCCGTCGAGGTAGTATTCGCCCGAGGTCGGTGTATCGAGGCAGCCGAGCGTGTTCAGCAGGGTCGATTTCCCCGATCCGGAGGTTCCCATGATGGTGACGAACTCTCCTTCGCAGATCGTGAACGAAACGCCGCGCAGGGCGTGTACCGTCTCGTCGCCGACCCGAAAATCCCGCCGGATCTCATCCAGCCTGATGACCTCTTTGTTCATGATTCCTCTGTTTTTTTAGTGTGTGGCTGTTCCCGCAGTCCCCTCCGGACTGTCGGTCCGGGGCCTTTGCTGCGGCTATTTCTTTTTCTTGTCGCCTCCCGGGGGCGAGGGCATGAAGGGGCTGCGTTCGGCCGTTGCCGCTGCGGGGGCGGCCGCTGCCGCCGTCAGCTCAGCGACGACCTGCTCGCCGTCCGCAAGTCCGTCGATGATCTCGGTCAGTTCGCCGCTCGCCGCACCCGTTGTGACGTAACGCGGGGTCAGCGTGTCGCCGTTCTTCACCCAGAGTTCGCGCTTGCCCGGTTCCGAACCGCCTTCGGCGGCTACGGTCACACCCAGTTCGGCCAGCAGCCCGGCATCGGGGACGAAGCGGAGTGCCTTGGTCGGCACGGCCAGTGCGTTCTCCTTCTCGAGCGTGTAGATCGTGACATTGGCCGTCAGCCCCGGTTTGAGCTTCAGGTCGGGGTTGTAGGCCGAGATCACCACTTCGTAGGTCACGACGCTCGATTCGGTCGTCGCCTCGAGGCGTACCTGCTGTACGGTGCCCTCGAACGTGTCGTCGGGGTAGGCATCGACCGTGAACTCCACGCGCTGCCCGTCCCGGACTTCGCCGATGTCGGCCTCGTCCACATCGGCCACGACCTGCATCTGCGTCAGGTCCTGCGCGATGGTGAAGAGCGTCGGGGTTTCGAAGCTGGCCGCCACGGTCTGGCCCTCCTCCACGGCCCGGCTGATGACCACGCCGTCGATGGGCGAGGTGATGGTCGCATAGTCCAGATTCCGTTTCACCTTGACGATGGCTGCCTGGGCCTGTTCGTAGGCGTTGCGCGACTTTTCGTACAGGTAGAAGGCTTCGTCGTATTCGGCGTCGCTGACCAGCTCCTTTTCATGGAGGGTCCGGGTTCGTGCGTAGTTCTTGGTCTGGTATTCATATTCGGTCTTGCAGCTGGCCAGTTCGGCCTCCGACTGCTCCAGTTCGGCCTGGAGCGTCACCTTGTCCATCTCGGCGATCAACTGTCCGGCGTGCACCACGTCGTTGTAGTCCACGTAGAGCTTGTCGATGATGCCCGACACCTGCGTACCGACATCCACCTCCGTGACCGGCTCCACCGTACCGGTGGCCATGACCGAATTCCGGATCGTGATGCGGCTCGTCGCGGCCGTCTCGAGCGTGATCCCGTCCTGCTTCGGCGTGCGCAGCAGCAGCCACGCCCCGCCGACCACCACCACGGCGGCCACCGCCGTGATAAGCACCTTTTTCCGTTTCATCGTCTATTGCGTTTTTTAATAATTGGCTTCCGTGTCGCGACCCTGATAGATGTTCAGCAGTTCGATGTTCAGCAGGGCCATGTATTTGGCCTGCAGCACCTCCTGACGGGCCGCCGTCAGTTCGTTCTGGGCCGTGAGCACCTCGACGGTGTTTTTCATGCCCACGGCGAACTGCTCGCTCGTGAGTTCGTAACTCTGTTGTGCGTAGCGCTCCTTCTCGGCAGCGGCGACATACTGCGACTGTGCCGATACGGCATCGAGATAGGCCCCCTCGACCTCCTCGAGCAGCGTCTTCTTCAGATCGAGCCACGTGAGGCGGCTGTTCTCGGCGGCCAGCCGGGCCTTGTTCACCGCCGTGCGGTTCTTGCGGTTCGAGAAGATCGGGATGCTCAGCGTCAGCCCCACGTTCTCGTTGAAGCGGTTCCAGATCTGCGAGCCGCTTTCGTAGCTGCCGCCCGACATGTGGCCGGTTCCGATCCCGGCCGTGAGCGAGAGCGACGGCAGGAATCCCGACTTCGCCTCGCGGATCTCCAGCTCGGCCGCCTCGACCGAAAGTTCGCCGCGTGCGATCTCCGGCATGGCCCCGAGTGCCGTCTCGTAGATCTCGGTCTTCTCCGGAAGCTGTGCGAGGAACGCCTGCTCCCCGACCGTAGGGGCCACCAGCTCGATCCGGTCCGTGATGTCGAGCTCGAGCAGCTGCTTGAGCCGGAGCTTGTAGTTGTCGAGCGACGTGAGGGCAACGACGACCTGGTAGCGGTCGCTTGCATACTGGCTCTCGAACTGGGCGAAATCGACCTTGCTGATCGACCCGGCATGCCACATCTGCTCGGCGCGGTCGCGCTGGGCCTTCGATGCTTCGGCCGTACTGCGGTTCACCGTGACCGACTCCATGGCATAGAGGCACTGCATGTAGGCTTCGACGATCGCGATGCGGATGTCGTTGGCGGTCTCCTCGACCGAGAGTTCGTCGATGCGGTTCTGCACCTCCTGCCGCTTGACCGCCGTACGGAGTTTTCCGCCGTTGTAGAGTGTCATGCCGGCCTCGATGCCGTAGGTGCCCGTGTAGCTGTTGCGGTCGGTGGCCTGGGACGAAGGGTAGTTCGTGTATCCCTGTGAGGTCGATGCGGTCAGCGAGGGGAAGAGTGCCGCACGGGCCTCCTTCGTGTCTTCGACTCCCGAGAGCATCTCGTTGCGGCTCTGTCGCAGCTCGATGTTGTTTTCCAATGCATGGTCGAGGCATTCGCGGAGTGTCCAGACCTTCGTGGTATCCTGCGCTGCGGCCATCTGCCAGCCCAGCAGGGCGATGAATCCGATGAGCAGTTTGCGTTTCATTTCGTTCGGTTTTGACGCAAAGCTACCCACTCCCGCGTGCACGTCCAATTGAAATAGACCAGCAGGGCGATTGTATCGACGAACGGGGTGATTTTCCGGATCGGATTTCGGGCGGACTGCCGGTTCTCTGCCGTTGCGGCCCGCAGCAGTTGCAGTGCCCGGAGGGAGTCAGGATGAAAAAATGCGGGCCGGCCAACAGCCGGTCCGCATCCTTGTTTCTGTTGTGGAGAGAGGTTACGGCTGACTTGGGCACACTGATTCTGGCTGTCAAGAAACGCTATGGATTTATCATATTTTCCGTATTTTTATAAATGCAACCTCGGCCTTGATCTCGGACGGCAATAGACTTTTTTTCAAAAAAATCGCATTTGTCGTATAGTTTTTCGGGCTGTTGTCTGTCTAATAGGTAAACGAAGTGAAGATGAACACAAAAGAACAACGATTCTCCAAACTGGTCAAGGAGCATGAACAGACCATATACGCTGTCTGCTATATGTTTTCCCGTGATGCCGATGATGTGGACGACTTGCATCAGGAGATTCTTCTACGGCTATGGCAGGGATACGATGGGTTTGAGGGGCGTAGTGATATAAAAACATGGATCTACCGCGTGGCGCTGAACTACTGTATCAACTTCAGCAACAAGCGTAAACGCGAGAAGACAAAACATACGGAAACGAGGAAGCCGGAATCCTCTGACAGCGACCTCGAAAAACGAATGCAGATCAAACAGCTCTATCAGCGAATCAATAAGTTGGGACTTGTCGATCGAAGCGTCATCTTGTTGTGGCTCGAAGGCCTGAGTTATGAGGAGATAGGCGCAATCCTAGGTATCTCGGTCAAGAATGTCTCCTTCAAGTTGGTGCGCATCAAGGAGCGACTCAAAAAAGACTAACGCCTAAAAAGAAAGTATGAATATGGAACGCAACCCAGGACAAGAACTTGAAGCACTGAGAGCCGATTACAACGCACTCAAAGCACAGATGAAGCAACAGGAGCGTTTGAACGAACGTTTTTTCAAAGCAGCACGTCTTCGTCCGGCACAAGCCGTGAGCAAGGGGATTCGGAATCGCATGATACTCGATGTATTGACCTTGCCCACAATTTGGATTATCTGTATCACTACCCACTGGCCGCTGCTGTTCGGTGTGTTGGTATCGCTGTGGACGTTGATCGATCTCGTTGCCACAATCTGGATCAACCGCAAATTGGGCATGGACCATCTGCTTGATGGCGATACGCGTACAGTCACTTACGCTATAACCTCCTATCGTCGCTTTTACCGCCGTGCCTTGGCCGTCAGTATCATTCCCTGCATTGCGATGATCTCATATATCTTCATCGAACTTCTCGCCCGCATCGATAACTCGGCCAACCGCAACCTAATCATCGCAATCGGTATTGCATACACACTCATTGCGGTCATTATTACATTGTGGCAATATCGTCGCCACGCTAAAGCCTGCGATGATCTGCTCAACGAGTTCGAAGAGTAGCGCACATCGTGCAGAACCGGGTGGAACAAAATAAACTCTTTCCCGGAGAAACTGTAGTTTACCGGCAGCCGTGTGGTATGTAGCCCTTGAAAAAGATCTTTTGCAAAAAAACAGCATACTGCAGAGTCTTATCTGTGAGGTTCTGCAGCATGCTGTCTTTGTCGGTAGTTTGTTTCCGCTACCATTGACTTGGTTTATTCCATCATCCTGGCAATGCTTTCGGTCGGACTGTACTGTCGTCTATCAACATAGACCAGGAAAGAGGGGTGATGAATGGACAAACAGCTATACGGTTAGACGTGTGACCAAAACAAAATAAGGATGTTACTCATCGTAACATCCTTACCATCTGGCGGAGAGAAGGGGATTCGAACCCCTGAAACCCTTTTGGGGTTTACTCGCTTTCCAGGCGGGCCAGTTCAACCACTCCTGCATCTCTCCCGATTGCGGAGACAAAAGTAATAATTATTTTCTTAAGTTGCCGCATGTCGTTGGTGAAAAGTGCGCTTTTTTGTCCCTGCGGCGTGTGTAAATCCCCCAAGTTTCGTATCTTTGGACAATAACCCGAATAACCGGACGCAAGCCATGAAGAAAATCCTGCTTTCGGCGGTGCTCGCTTCGGCAGCACTCGCCGTGTCGGCCCAGGAGCTGACGGAAAACGACCTGAACGAGATCCGCCGTTCGTTTGTCAGGGACCCGCAGACCATCGCGCTGCAGAACATCCTCACCAACGAGGCGAACCTCAAGAAGCTGGCCCTGAACCGCGCACTGCAGGGCCGTACGGACCACTATTTCAAATACCGCGTAGCGGTGAAGGGCATCACCGACCAGAAACAGTCGGGGCGTTGCTGGATGTTCACCTCGATGAATGTGCTGCGACCCGCGGTGATCGAACGTCTCGGTGTGGCCGATTTCGACTTCTCGCACAACTTCTGCTATTTCTGGGACCTCTTCGAGAAGAGCAACCTTTTCCTGGAGAATGTCCTTGCGACGGCGGACCGGCCGATGACCGACCGCGACGTGGAGTTCTTCTTCAAGTCGCCTGTGGATGACGGCGGTGTGTGGAACCTCTTCTACAACGTGGCCGGGAAGTACGGCGTGGTTCCCCGCGAGGTCATGCCTGAGACGGCCCATTCGAACAACACGTCGCAGATGCGCACGGTGCTCAGGGAACTGTTGCGCCGCGGCGGCTGCGAGCTGCGTGATTTGGCGGCCCGGGGAGTCGGAGCCGACCGGCTGGCCGAGGCCAAGCGCGGGATTCTGAAGGAGGTCTACCGCGTGCTGGCGCTCTGCCTCGGCGAACCGCCGACGGAGTTCGAGTGGCGTTATGAGACCACCTCGGGCGAGGTCCGTACGCTGCGTACCACGCCGCTCGAGTTCTACCGCAGCTGCATCCCGGACGATTACGATCCCCGCTCCTATGTGATGATCATGAACGATCCGACGCGCGAGTACTACAAGGTCTACGAGATCAGCAACTACCGCAATACGGTCGAGGGTATCAACTGGGTCTATCTCAACCTGCCGAACGACGTGATCAAACGGGCGGCCATCGCCTCGATCAAGGCCGGTGAGGCGATGTATGCTTCGTGCGACGTCAAGCAGTATGATTCGGCTTCGGGGGTCTGCGATCCCGGGATGTTCGACTACGCTTCGCTCTTCGGCGTACGCCTCGACATGGACAAGAAGGCCCGGATTCTGACGCGGCAGAGCGGTTCGGCACATGCCATGGCCCTCATCGCCGTAGATACCGACGAGAACGACGTACCGCTCAAGTGGCAGTTCGAGAACAGTTGGGGCCCCGATGCCGGCCACAAGGGATACATGACCTTCACCGATGCGTGGTTCGACGAGTACATGTTCCGGATCGTGATCAACCGCCGCTATTTGGACGAGCGTTCCCGGAAGGCGGCAGACAGCCGTCCGGAACAGCTTCCGGCCTGGGATTACATGTTCTGATTCCGATTTTGACATCTGAAGCGGGCCGGCAGGAAGTGCCGCTTTTGTTTGGATGCCGGTCGGGCAGGGTGGGGTGGATTCGCGGCCGTTTTGCGTTCCGTATCTCCTCCAGAACGACGCGATATTGACTTATTGCCAGTTGCCCGGTCAGAGGTTGTTCGTCGGACCGTTCAGGACCGATCGAGGGGAGGAGATGCTGTATGTCTGAACTTCCATGCGGCGGCGTGCTGTGCGGCCTGTCGTCTCCGCCCTGGACGGAAAGAGGGCAGACCGTCGTCGGGTCTGCCCTCTTCGTTGTTCCGCTCCTCCGCGATTAGAGGAAGCGTCCGAAGTCGGCCGGAGTTGCCTCGGACCGGACTACCGGAGCATTCCGAACCTCGTCCGGAATGGTGGTCTTCGTGTAGACGCTCACCTCGGCGGTCGAGGTTTCGCTGGTGGTCGTCAGTTTGTCGCCGTTCACCTCGTAGGTGTAGTTCGACCCCCAGTTTACACCGTCGTTGTAACGGCCCGTGAGCAGGTTCTCCGTTGCGCTGTAGTTACCGGTGAAGCAGACGAATGCCGACGTCTGGTACTTCTGGAAGAGGTTGAACGTTCCGTCCGATTTCAGCTCCATGTAGATATCGAAATCGGTCGGCGTCTCTCCGTTCCAGGTGGTCAGGTGCCATTCGCCCACAACGCTCGGGGCGACCGTCGGACCGTCGTCTTCCGAGCATCCGACAAAGAATACGAGCAGCGTGGCTGCGAGCAGGTGATAAATATACTTTTTCATTGATCGTTTATGCGCTATAGTTTGTTATAACCAACCGCCATTCTCGGCGCCCGTTTCGCGGGCGATGATGGCGAACTCCTTGGAGATCTCGATACCTCCCATGATCGTCTCCGAACCCGGGCGCGTGCCGCCACCGACGGCGCTCACCTTGATGCGGGCGACTCCCGGCTTCGTGCACTTGATCATCAGCTGGCCGTTGTACATCTTCGGAGCCGAGGTGATCCCGAGCTTGTCCATGTCCTCTTTCGACATTTCGACATCCAGATAGGTCAGGTCCTGGGCCGAGCCGCCAAAGTGCTTGGTCAGGGTGATGAGCTCGAGTTTGTTGGTCGAAACCTTCAGGCACGGCGTACCCTCGATCTGCATGAGCAGCTGGTAGGCGTCCGTGAGACCCGTACCCATCTTGCCGCGGTAGTCCTCCAGGGTGATCTTGGCTCCCGTGGACTTGGTACCCTCGAAACGCGAGTCGATCTCGTTTACAGCCGTCAGGAGCATCGAAATGAACTCGTCACGCGTGTAGTGCTTTCCCTTGCTCAAGGCGTAGGAGAGACCCAGCGCCGCAACACCCGACATGTGGGGGCAGGCCATCGACGTTCCCTGCATGTAGCCATAGTCCGAACCGGTTAGTTCCGAGCAGGTCGTGGAAAGTACGCCGGCGCGTTCGCCGCCCGAGAAGCCGACGATCTCACCGCCGGGAGCTGCAATGTTGCAACCCTGACCGTAGCAGGTGTAGTAGGCCGGCAGGCAGTCGGGGCCGATCGACGTTACCGAGATGCACTTGCTGTAGCCGCCCGGGAAGTTCGAGATATTCTTCGACTCGTTTCCGGCCGAGTAGATGGCCAGACCGCCGTCCATGGCTGCACAGTTGTTCTGTGCCATGAAGTAGCGAAGTGCCTCGATCTCCAGCGGCGAGTTCTCTTCGTATTGACGGTCGGAGGTGAAGTTGGCCGAAGTACCGTACGAGCACTGGAGAATCGATGCTCCGTGGTCGGCTGCATACTTGATGGCCCGGCTGATAATCTCGTCCGACGGGTTGGACACACCCGAGAATACCTGGCACGACATCAGGCGTACGCCGTCGCCGTTGCCCGTACCGCCGGCCACGCCGGCTACGCCGATACCGTTGTTGTTCACGGCGGCGACGGTTCCGGCCACGTGTGTACCATGGCTCGAGTCGCCGTCTATCTGACCGTTGGGCAGTTTCTCCAGCTTGTCCCACGTAATCGGGCCATCATCGGCAAAGTTGTAGCCGTGGATGTCCTGATAACCGTACTCCTCGCTGGGCTCGGGGTTGGTCCACATGTTGGCCGCCAGGTCGGGGTGCGTGTACTTCACACCCTCGTCCACGATAGCCACGATGACCTGATTGTTGCCGCCCGTGAGTTTCCATGCATCGGCCACATTGATATCGGCTCCTGCAACGGCTTCGGTTGCGATGGCCTGGTCTGCATTGTTGATGTAGTGCCACTGCCAGAAGAGGTTCGGGTCGTTGAAGTCCGACGTCACCATACCACGGGTCTGACCGTGGGGGGCATCCTGGAACGGATAGACCTTGCCGTCATATGTTTTCTTGCGCTCCAGACTGAACTGGATCTTCGAAATCTCGGCTACTCCGGCCAGCATCCGTGCGGCTTCGTCGAGATCCTGCTCCTTGTCGAACTCGAGGATATACCACTTGTGGAGTCCTGCCTCACGGGTGCGCGCCTCCTTCTTGCCTACGGGGAAAACGCGTTCGATCGAGGTAACGTGGATGGCTGCGAGAATCTCGTCCAGCGATTCGATACCCGAGCGGGTCATTGCCGAGCGGGTTGCCGCATAGCGGCTTGCGGCCTGTTCGAGTGCGGGGATCGCCTCGTCGTTGAATTTTGCAATCAGCTTGCCTTTGAATGCGTTTTCGGAGCTGTTGCATATTTTGGCCTCGGCAATCGTTGCGGCCTGGTCCACTGCATCGGGCGACTCCTGGAACGGGTCGGAGGTGCAGGCTGCAAGCATCAAGGTTGCGAGAATCAGAAATTTCTTGGTGTTCTGCATATTTGTTTTTATTGTATGGTCGGCATATCTTTTTCGGAGGAAGGGGAGAGATCGGCTTTATGCCGAAACGCCGGTCTCTCCCTCCGTTTTTTTCTGCTTGCGTCCGTTACTTGGCGCGAACCGCCGTCTTGACCAGACCGTTGCCCGCAGCTGCAGTCTGGGCGATACCCCGGACTACGGAGGTCTTCACCTCGGCCTTCTTCAGCGACGGTGCCGAAGCCGGCATCGGATCCGAAGCGAGGTTTACGGGCAGGGCCGGCAGAATCGTCTCGAGGTGGCCCGGAGTTCCGCTGAACTGCGGCAGTTCAACGAAGTTGCCCGGCTTGAAGCCTTCGAGCAGCGACCGCCGGATCTCGGCCACGCGCTGTACGGCAGCTCCCGGGATGCCTCCCATATCCTTACTCTCGTCCACAAGCATCATGTCATACATCAGCGAAACAATGGTGCTCGTCGTACCCGTGAAGAAGAAGGTGAAATTAATTCCCTGCTGCTGTTGGAAGATCGGTGACGGAACGCAGTAGAGGTATCCGTCTGCAACGGCACCCATAAACATGCACTGTCCGAAATAAACACCGGCAAGGTCATCGGGAGCAAATCCCAGAACCGTCTCTTTGTTGTTGTAGATACCTGTGGTCAGTGTTTGGTCTGTCATCAGTTCCAGAGCTCCAACATAGCCTTTGTAGTAGTTCTGGTTGGGCATGTAAATGCCGACAAGCTCACCGCCCGACTCGAACTTAATACCCGAGAGGCCCGTGATGCCTACGGCCTTCATGCCCAGTCCTGCCGAGGCTTCCTCATGCTCGCGCATCGTCACCTGTCCGATCTTGTGGCGGACGAGGTTCTGCTGCTGCGAGGCATCGATGGCGTAGTAGTTCCACTTCGTGGAGATCAGCTCCTCGAAGGTCGGCTGCTCGTCTTCGGACAGGAAGTCGGCATATGTGAAGGTCTCCAGACCCGGGTTGAACGTACCCGTCGTGCGGTAGGTCTCTTCCAGAATCTTGGTGATGTATCCGTTGTTGGCGCGCAGCAGCAGGGTGTACTCACTGTTGCCGTTCAGACCCGTGAGCATGAAGCTCAGACCTCCGTTGTTGAGCGACTCGATCTGTTCGCTGGAGAAGGCCTTGCCCAGCGAATTGAGCAGTTCATTCTTGTCTACGTCCTTGATCTTGTCGGAGCGGAACAGTCCATAGGTCACCGATTCGATCTCTTCGCCGTAGGCGTAGAACTTGGCCGAATTGTCCGGCGTGATGCCTTGGCCGGCAAACTCGTTCGTTGCCTCGAGCCCCATGGTGAGGATTACCGGCTTCTCGTCTCCCTTGGCGATGAAGCCGAACGAGACGTAGGCATAGGTGCGCATCGTACCCTCCTCGTCATAGACGCATCCTACAAGCGTGTATTTGCCCGTCTTCAGATTCTCAACGCGGATGGTGCTCGATTCGGTGATCTCCCCGTCGAACGTATCCGGATTCTCCTTGTTGGCATCCATGTCCTGAGCCTTCAGGTTGGCCTGGCCATCGTCCATGGCTCCCTCGAAGATCGCATACTTCATCGTACGGACGTCGGCTGCCATCGTGGCGCTGACTTCAACTATGCCGTCGGCCGGTTCGCTCTTCGAAAGCGTTACCGTGTAGTCGGGAACCACGACACCCGGCAGCAGGATGCGGAGCATGCCCGCTCGGTTGCCGTAATAGAATGCGCCGGAAGCGCTCGAGAACTCGAGCATGACGCTCTGTACGGGGAAGGTGATGACGCCGTCTACCAGCGTGCCGTACTGGCCGGTGGACTCATCCATCGAGAAGTTCTCGGCCACATTCGATGCGATGCGGATTTCGCCGTCGGACGAGTTGAGCGTCAGACCGGTAGACTGGTAGGGAATGTAGACCTTCTGGGGATCGCGTGCATCGACGATCGTATAGACGTCGCGGCCTTCGAAGGCTACCGATGCACCACCGGCCAGGGCCGTAATCAGATCATTGCCGTATACCTTCATGCGGTAGTAGCCCGGAATGTCCGTACGCTGGTAGATCTCCATCTCGATTTCCGGATAGGGGTTGAAGCCGGAGGTGTTGAGCGAGTAGAGGTTGCTGATGACCTCATCGCGCCATTTGCCCTTGGTGGCCGAACCGTCCTCGCTGGTCACCAGCTCCCAGCCGGCGCGGATTACCGAGAACGAGAGTCCGGTGTCCTTCGGACCGTAGAGCGAGATGTAGTGCGGATCCTCGATGCGTATGTCGCACGTGTAGGTCGTACCCTCGACAGCCTTGTCGAACGTCACCTTGAACTCGGTTTCCGATTCACCGGGGCCGAACACGATCGGGTCGATCTCGAAGATACCGTCCTCGCTTGTCGTGATGACGACGGGGACCGTGATGGCCTCGGTGAGCTTCGTACGGCGCACCTTGTAGGTGACTTCCGCCTTTTCCGAGGGATCGACCTCGACCTCCGTCGGGGAGGTCTGGGTCGGGAAATAGACGCCGTAGTTGTCCGGGTCCTCTTCGGATCCGGGCGTGTAGGTCGGGTCGTCCGAGCATCCGGCGAGTGCAAAGGTCGCCAGCAATGCCCAAATGATATATTTGAATGTCTTCACAGTAATCTGTTTTAGATGTTATTTAATCGATGTTCCGGTCCATTATCCCTTCCACGGCTCGATGAGGCCCGACGGATCGGGATTGTTCTGGGTGGCGATGATCGGGTTGTTCTGCGTTTCGCCGCGCGTGATGACGATGTTCCAGTAGGGAGCGCGTCCATCGACGTTCAGACGATACGAAGCCGGTGCGTTGGTACCTACATAACCGCGCTTGCTCGACATGTTCAGACGCTTCATGTCGTACATGGCGATACCCTCGCCCCAGAACTCGATGCGCTTCTGAAGCATGAGCTCATTGACGAAGCTCTCGAGCGTCGAGGACTTGGGCGTACAGTCGTATACGGCGCCGTTCATCATGCGGTAGTTGGTCATGAACTCGTTGAGCAGTTTGATGCCTCCCGGCAGGTCTCCGCCCTGTGCCGTAGCCTCGGCCTCGATGAAGTACATCTCCTCGACGCGCATGCAGCAGTGGTCGGCAGCTCCGCCCACCTTGTAGTCCTTGTAGTTACCCTGGGCCGGGCGGAACTTGATGTTGGCGTAGTCGGCAAGGCCCTGAGCGAAATAGGTCTCGCTGTCCTCGCGGCAGCTCTTGTAGGCATACGAGCTGCGGTCCGGATCCAGCCACGAGTGGCGGCGGAAGTCGCGCGTGTCGATGCTGTTGTAGAGGTTGCGGTTGATGCCGCGACCTGCGTGATAGGGAGCCCAGTCGTTCTCGCAGCTCATGTGCACCGTGTAGCAGAAGAGGTTCGAAACGCTCTCGCTCGGGAGGGCCAGAGCCCAGATCCAGGCGTTGTTCGAGTTGGCGTTGTTGAAACCGTTGGTCGGGTCCTCCCACTGCTCCTGCGTCAGCGGCGTGCAGGCGCTTGCGGTGATGGCCTTGCGGGCATATTCGGCAGCCTTCTTGTAGGCTTCAGCATCGTTCTTTGCCGTACCGCGCTCCAGGTAGGCACGGGCCTTCATGCCGTAGATGAGCGGCAGGCTGATGGTGTACTTGTCCGAAGGCGTGAAGGTCGAGAGCAGCTCCTCGGCCGTGTCAAGGTCGGGGAAGATGATCGTGTCGTAGATGTCGTCCACCTTGGCGCGGGGGTTGTTCTTGGCCTCGGCTTCGGTTGTCGAGGGCAGGACGATGGGCACGCCGAGTCCCAGCAGGTTGTCTGCCTTGGTTACCGTATTCTCCTTGAACTCGTACAGGCGTACCAGATCGAAGTAGAACATGGCCCGGTAGGCGTAGGCAAAGCCCAGGTAGGAACGCTCCGTGGCGTCGAGAGCCGAGAGATCCGATGCGTCGATCAGGTTGATCACGTTGTTGGCCATCATGATCCACGTATAGTAGTTGTCCCAGGTGAGGGCTCCTACGGCGTAATCTGCACCGAGTGCGTCGTTCGTACCCCACTGTCCGAACCAGTCGTAGCCGATGTTGCCCGTTACGACCAGGTCACCGGTCATCGATTCCGTAGCGATGTGGATAGCCGGGAGCGAGAAGTCCCAGGCAGCGCCCTGCTGTGCATAGCCCGTCGAACCGGCCTGTACGAGGGCGGCCGGGATACCGCGGACCTGCGTCTCGAGGGTCACCTGATCCTCCGTAGCTACATCCGTGGGTGTGGCTTCTTTGATGCAGCTGTTGAGCAGTAAGGTCATTGCAACTGCCGCAGCCGATATTTTCAATATGTTTTTCATTGCGTAATTTCCGGTTTAAGCGTTAGAACTGAATGTTGATGCCGCCCGAAATCGTACGAACCGGCGAATAGGTTGCCTGAGACGTAGCTCCCGAGTAGGAGTAGCGGGGATCGAATCCTTGACGCTTGGACCAATAGTAGACGTTCTCGCAGGCGAGGTAGATACGCACCCGATCGACACCGAACTTCTGGGTGATCTTCGAGGGCAGCGTATATCCGAAGTTGATGTTCTGCAGGTTGAGGTAGCTGGCGTCCATCAGGAAACGATCCGACTGGGCGTTCTGGTTCTGGTCCTCGTACTGCAGACGCGGAATGTTCGACGTCGAGTTCTCGGGGGTCCAGGCGTTCAGGATGTCCTTGTGCCAATTCATACCCGTCGATTTGTTGGCGGGCGAGTACATGGCAGCCGCATATCCCGAGTCATAGGCCAGACCGCCGATCTGGTAGGTGAATGCCACGCTCAGGTCGAAGCCGTAGAAGTTCAGCGAGGTGCCGAAACCGCCGTAGAGATCCGGAATAGGATCGCCGCAGAGGTAGTCGGTAGCCTTGGCGAACTCGGTGGTCGTCACACGGCGCCCCGTGAGGTTGCCCTCCGAGTCGGTCTCGTCCATGTACCACATCGACTTACCCTCGTCCGAAACACCTGCATATTTTTTCATGTAGAAGGTGTACATCGGCAGGCCCTCGCCGTAGAAGGTCGTGCCGCTGACGTAACCCTCGTATCCCTCGACCACCTTGTTGCGGCGCTCGGCCGGGAGCATCGTGATGCGGTTGCGCAGGTGGGTCATGTTGAGGTTGATGTCCCACTGCAGCTTTTCGCGGCGGATCGGGGTGTAGTTGAGTTCGATTTCAATACCGCTGTTGTGCATGTCACCCACGTTGGCGTAGTACGACGAGTAACCCATCGAGGGCGGTACGGGGAACGAGAGCAGCATGTCGGTGGTTTTGCGGAGGAAGTACTCGACACCACCGGAGATCATGCCCTGCAGCAGGCTGAACTCGATACCGGCGTTGAAGTTGGTGTTGGTCTCCCAGGTGATGTTCTCGGCACCCTTGGCGTTGAATACCGTCGAAACCTCACCGTTGGCGTTCTCGATCGTGTAGGTGTTCGTATAGCGGAAGTTACCGATGTTGTCGTTACCCTGCGAACCGATCGAGGCCTTCAGCTTCAGGTTGTCGAGCCAGCTCTGGGTGTTGGCCATGAAGTCCTCGCGCGTGATGATCCATGCGCCGCCGAGCGACCAGAAGTTACCCCAGCGGTGGTCGGGATGGAAGCGCGACGAGGCGTCGCGGCGGAACGATGCCGAGAAGAAGTATTTGCTTGCGTAGTCGTACATCACGCGGGCGAAGTAACCCTCGTTGTTGTACTCCGTGCGATAGGACGATGCGCTCTGCTTGTCGATGATGGCACCTGCCAGCTCATCGTTGTCCTCGGTGAGCATGTGGCTTTTGCTGGCCGAGAGCGCATAGGTGTTGGCATTGTAGTATTCGTGACCGACCATCACATTGATGTTGTGCTGGCCAATCTGCTTCGTGTAGTTCAGAATCTGCTGCGTGTTGAACTCCAGCTGGCGCGAGTGGCCTTTCGAGAGCAGACCTTCCTCGCTGGCGAACTGTCCGAAGTAGGGGTTCTTGATCACCGTCGAGCGGGTTTCATCGAGCGTGACACCCGCATTGAACGTGAACTTGAAGTCCTTCAGGAACGAGATGTCGAAGAAGGCCGTTCCGTTGAAGGCGTTTCCTTCGGAGGCCTGCGTGTTGAGGCGCGACTCCGAGAGGGCGTTGCTGTTGGTGAAGATCGATCGCTCCATGCCGGCGTTCTGGCCGTAGTCGTAGAGCTTGATGCCGTCTTCGTTGTAGAGGATGTTGCCGTTTCCGTCGCGGATATAGAGCGGATAGATCGGGCCGATGGTCGTCGTGTAGGCGAAGACGTTGCCCGAGCTGCCGCTCGAACCGTCGTCGTCGATCTGATTGTAGTGGAAGCGGGCGTAGGTGGCGTTGGCTCCCATCTTGAGCCAGTCTTTTGCCTGGTAGTCGAGTTTCAGACGGGTCGTGAAGCGATCCATGTCCGAATTGTAGGCGATACCTTCGTTGTTGAGGTATCCGAACGAAGCATAGACCGAAGTTTTGTCACCCGATCCGGCTATGCTGATGTTGTACTCCTGACGCAGCGACGTGCGGAATGCGGCGTCGGTCCAGTCGTCGGGGCGTACGTAGTATTCCTGGCCTTCGTATACGAGGCGGCGTCCGAGCGTCGCCTGCGGATTGACCTTGCCGTTGATGCCGATGAACTCCTGTCCTTCGGGAACGGTGTAGACCATGTAGCCCAGACCGCCGTCGTTGGCCGAGCCGGTGAGGTTCTGGTTGGCCTTCAGGTGCGCTTCCATGGTGCTCATGCCCGAGTCGAGGTAATAGTTCTTCAGGGCATTGTAGTGCGTTTCATAGAACTGCGCGGGATTGGTGATATACTCGTAGTCCTTAACGGCGCGCGAGTTTACTCCCCATTTGGCATCGACCGTGATGATGGCGTCCTTCGACTTGGCCTTCTTGGTCGTGATCATCACGACGCCGTTGGCACCGCGGGCGCCGTAAAGTGCATTCGAGGCGGCGTCCTTGAGCACGGTCATCGACTCGATGTCGTTCGGGTTGAGGTTGTTCAGGTCTCCCGAGTAGGGCATGCCGTCCACGATCCACAGCGGGCTGTTGCCGGCGTTGAGCGAACTGAAACCGCGGATGCGGATGTCGGGGGCAGCACCGGGCTGGCCCGACGAGTTCGTCAGCTGCACACCGGCGACCTTACCGGCCAGCGCCTGGGCAACGTTCGACTGTTGCGATTTGGCGATGTCGTCCGATTTGATCACGGTAGCCGATCCGGTAAAGGCCTCTTTCTTGGCCGTACCGAATGCGACGACGATGACGTCGTCGATGGACTGGGTGTCCTCCTTGAGGGTGATGTCGATTCTGGATTTGCCGGCTACAGCGATCTGCTGCGGTTGATAGCCGATGAAAGAGACGAGGAGAGTGGCATCCGAGGAAGCCGTGATAGAGTAGCTGCCATCAGCGTTCGAGGTCGTACCCGTGGTCGATCCTTCGACCAGGATGGTGGCACCTGCAACCGGATTTCCGGTGTGGTCCTTGACCGTTCCGGTTACCTGGAGCTGCTGCGCAAAGGCCGAGAGGCAGGCGCCCAGCATAACCGTTAGTGTAATGAGGAGTTTTCTTACCATAAAAAATTTGAGTTTTACACGAATATGTGTGCCGGGGATCGGTCGGTGGCGGTCGGCCCTCGGGTGAGTGGGCCAAAATCCCCCGTTTCGGGCCCGGTATTACGCCCTGTTACCGGGCCCGATTCAGAGGATTCGGTGGCCGTCAGCCTACCGATTCAGCGATTAATAGTCTTCGTCCGTGAGGTCGTTCGTTTTGGTCCCCGAGTACTTCGTAGCGGGGCCTTCCCACTCGAGAAGCAGTTCGGTGCCCGATCCGGAGGTTCCCCAGTTCGTCTTTACCCGGTCGGTCATCGAGAAGGTCACCTTCCAGGTCTTGTCCTCGTTCTGGATCACGGTCGCTTTTGCACCTTCGGGGCAATAGCCCATGACTTGTCCCATCATGGAGTAGTTTTCCGAGTAGGAGGTGTATTGGAGATAGGAAATCTGGTATTCAAAAGACCAGTGCAGATTCTCTTCCATGACGGTCAGGTCGATGTCCTCCTTACCGATATACTCGGCCGGAATCATGAACTGCGGAACAACTGCCTTACTCTCAATGCCATCGCCGTCCGACATGTCTTCGGTTACGAAGTAGAAAACGTAGGCATCGACTATGGCTCCTCCGAACTGCGGATCCCCACCACGTACCTTGTACTCTTTTTCGCGGCGGAGTTCAAGACGGGTCAACGCCTTCTCCTTTGTGACGGTTCCTCCCGAGTAGGTAAACGTGATACGCGGCTCAAACGGCTTCACGGGTTTCATGTCCGGTGCTTCCGTTACGGAGGTCAGGACACCCGACCATTCGCACTCTACCTTCGGGCCTTCGGGATACTCCATCTCGATCTTCAGGTAGGTTTTGTCTCCTTCCTGTTTTCCGGTGATCGTACCGGTTACGCCTTCACCGATTTTGGCGTTGTCCCACGTCTGGTAAAGCGTGTAGTCGAACAGTCGGATCTGTGCCGCAGGCTGACCCAGTACCAATTGGGAAAGGTCTACGCTGCCATCCTTGAGCTGCGAATCCGACAGGTTCACCGATACGGCGAAGGTCCCCTTCATGAGGTCTGCCGGGGTCTCTGCATCCACCATGCCGAACGTGAGCTCGTTGGTTTTGCTCTTGTAGACAAATACCTTGGCAAGAGCGGCCTCTTCGGGAGTTTCACCATTGGTTACCTTGATGTAGTTCTGGCTTTCGAATCCGAACGTAAAGGCGCCCGAGTAGGCGGCGCGCAGGTGGTTGTCACCCTCCTCTGCGTCGATTGCGAGGGTCAGTACGTTGTTCTTGACCTCGATGGTCAGCGAACCCGTCGTGTTCTCGGTGTTCTGGAAGGCACCGTACTTGACTGAAACCTGTGCGGGATCTACCGTCGCGAGATCGAACGTTGTCTCCGTAGCCTCGGCTGCCAGCGTCACCGTCAGTCCGTTCAGACCGTCCTGCGGTTCCGTGACATCGGCCTCGTTGTAGAAGTAATAGGTCGTAGCTCCGGTCGCTGCGTTGGTCCACTTCAATACGCTGCCGATCGTGAGGGCCTCACCATTAAGCTCGTACTGGTTGTTCAACTCGGGGAGTTTTGCCTCGGAGCAGGTGTTTTCATAACGAGCCAACAGCGTTTTGCCCGATTCCATCTCTACCTCGACATAGAGGTTCAGACGCGACGTTTCGCTGAGGTAGTCGGCCGAGAGCTTGACCGATTTCACATCCTTCATCGTAGCCTCCTTTACCGAAATGTCCTTGTAGGAGATTTCGAACGTGTCGGATTCCGTATTGACCGTTCCTTTCGGGTTGCGGACCATGACACGGAGGTAGTCGTTGGCTTCGCTCATGCCGTCCATGTCGGCAATGCCTGCCGTCGGGGAGAGGTAGAACGTGTAGAGATCGGTGTCCTCGACCTCGAAGATGGCCGACTTGATGTCGATGGGGGTGCCTCCGTCGTATTCGATCTGGTCTACCAGTTGAACCGGCGGGGGGGTAGGTCCGCCCTTGTCATCGTCGTCGGAGCAGGAAGCAAGACTCCCGGCTGCGAACAAAACTGCCCATGTCAAGACGCGTAGTCTCGACCAATAGCTCGTTTTCATAGGTTTAAAATTTATTGATGAGAAAAGAGCGCGGGTGCGGGGTGCACCCGCGCTCTTTTGGTGAATATCCGTAAGGCTTTACTGGAACTTTACCTGTCCAAACGGCTCCATCGGAAGGGGCTGCAGACCCTTAAGTTCGCTGGCAGTCGGGATTCTGTTCTTCGTCTGCTGCGAAACGGTCGAGGCCTTCTCGGCGCGCGTCGAGCCGAACTCCTTGCCCGAAGAGACTACCGGAGTATCCGTAGTGCCGAGTACGACCGGACCGGTCCACGTACCCGTGATGCTGTGGTGCAGAACATCTTCGCCGTCGATGATGAAGGTGAAGTAGTTGTCGCCGCCTTCAGCCTTTTCGATCGTCACGGTACCGGTATAGAGGCTGGCATATCCCTTCATCGAAGGAATGTTCAGCGGGCCGTCCGTTACGAATACCGGATCCTTCATGTGGGGGGGATATCCGTTACCGATTGCGTTGCCGATGAACAACCAACGGGTACCGATGTGATCGACCTCCTGAGCTCCGCGGAGGCAGACACCGGGCCACATCTGTGCCGGATAGCGGTTCGGCGAGATATTGTAGGTTCCCGGGGTGATCTTGTCGTCGTCGCCCGGATTTACGAGCAGGTCGAGACGGATGATGTCACCCTCGACGAGTTTGCCGGGATCGTTGTATTCCGGATCCGGAACATAGGTACCCGTGGCCATACCGAGCTCAATGAACTGGTAGCCGCAGGGCTCCGGTGCGGGCGGAACGAAGGAGGTAATGTCGTTGATGTCACGGTAACCCAGGCCACCGATGTAGATCTGCGTCTGCGGGAAGCAGCGGGCCGGTTCATTTGCAGCAGTCAGGTAACTCAGATCGAGCTCCAGGTCCTCGGTCAGCGTCGAGGATCCATCGTCCTCCTTGTCGTCCGACGAGTCCGTAAGCGTTACGGAACCTTCGTAGGAGCCGGTGACTTTGTAGCCGGTAACCGTTTCGAGGTCGTAGTCGATCTTGTATTTTCCGGCGTCGGCCTCTGCGATGGTGATCGTACCGTCCGTGCAGTAGCCGTACAGACCGCTGTCCGATACGCCGTCATCATAGAAGACGTAAGTTCCGATCGGAAGTACCATACCCATGATCTCAAGCTCATTGGGGCTCATCCACGTCCCCTTCTTGTAGGTCGTGCTGACCTCGTAAGTTCCCGGCTCAAGTCTCATCTCCTTTTTCGGATCGGCCCATTTCGTGCAGAAGATGCCGAGCGAAACCTGGTAGTAGGGGGTAACTCTGTTTTCGCGGTTCTCGTCATCGATCGTGATGAGCGTAAGACCACCGCCCGTACCGAACAGGTCACCCATATAGGTGCCTTCGGCGTATGCTGCCTTGTGCTCGACATCCTCCATGAGCTGTGTGAGCTTGGGCAACTTCGTGCCGTTGCCGATGCGCAGGTCGCCTTCAAACGTGACGGCATGGTCCACACCTTCATTATCTATGAAGGTGGTCGAAATTTTGGTGGTATTGCCCTCGCGCGAGATGGTTACGTCGCTCGATACGTGCATCGTCGTGTAGGCCGAGCCATCGAAGTAGACAACGAAGCTGTTGGTGTCGAAATATGTGTGATCACCGAATTTGTTGCTCTCGGTGAAGGTGCCCGAGGGATAGGTCTTCCACTCGTCGCCGCTGTCGAGATAGCAGTCGAGGATCATGGCATATCCGGGCTCTTTGAGGGCGATGTTCGTGCCCTGGGTTACGAAATCCACATTGGCGACACCGAGGAGATAGTTGTTCGTTCCCGAAGTGGTCTGGCCTCTCCAGTATCCGAACATCGGCTTGTCCATCTTGAGAGCATCGCCCTGCTCGGCCTCGCTCTTGTAGAAGATGCACAGCCCGTTGTATTCGGCCTTCAGCGTTTCGCCGGAGGTCATGGCGGCATCGAGCGACAGCTTGACCGTCGTCTGCGAAGTCAGCAACAGCGAGAGAGCGCTGCTCTGGACGTTGGCTGCGGTCTCGGAGGAAATCTTTACGTTCTTGTAAACAAGCGAGTTGTCCTTTCCTGTCAGGTCGATATCACCCGTGGGCGTGTTTGTCGCGATCAGGATGTAGTCGTCAGCCAGAAGCATGGCGTCGAGGTCGATCAGGCCTTCGGTCGGAGAGATGTAGAACGTGTAGATGCCGCTTGCATCGTCTTTCGTATAGACTACCGAACCGATCGGGGTAGTCTCGTTGTTGTACGAGAACTCGTTCTCGAGGGCGGTCTTTTTCGGACCTCCTCCATCGTCGTCAGACGAGCACGACGTCAGTGAGTGGCTGCAGATTCCCATGACGGAGAACAGCATGCACAGTGAATAGAGTTTTTTCATAAAGTAAAGGATTTGGAGCGGCCGGTAAGGCCGGGGTTTTCTGGGGTTTTGCGCCGTATCGGGTGGACGAACGGCGTCGTTGTTTTCCCCTGGCACCTCGGAGAAAAGTCTCGCTTTTTTTGGGGTGAAAAAAAGAAGCGTGGTGCCGATGTCTACTTTAACAGTGAGGTTCTGGAATACCTTGGAGATAAAATAAGCAACAGCCCACGCCTATCCCTGGGAAACGGGTATGACGTAAAAAGTTTACCGCTTATCCTCTCTCCAATTGAATTTTCCAGATTCCACTGTGAGAATAAACTTACACTTCCGTGTTCAATATGTCGTCCAACAAATATAGAAAACATCTGCGGAAAATGCAAGTCGCGGGCCTCTTTTTTGGGCTGTTGCGGGTGTAAAATTCGATAAAAAGTTTGTGAAAATCAATATTGAAGTTTAATTAAGTATTTTCGAAAATAGCCTTTTTGTCCTTTTTTTGTCCTGGGTACAATTGTTTGATCGGGTTATCTGCCTGATTTTTTTTGTCTTGTCCTTGTTTGGGCCGGTTGTTCCGTTCAGTAAAATTTGACCGTTGAAATTTCTTGACCGTAAGGCGCGGTCCCTTCTTCAGGTTCTCTTCTCAAGAATTGAAACCGAAGGCCGTTGTTGGTGCTTGAGCCTGGTTATATGATGTGTTTGTCTTATATTATATATAAAGGTATAATTAAAATGAATACATGTTTCATATGTGTGCTTGAATGTATGTTTTATTATAAGAGTTTAATGATTGGTTGTATTTCGTATCGCTAATATGCCGTTTTTACGTATCTGGCTCGTAAAATTACATTGGTGTTTGATATATTTATTTGATATATAGAGAAATGAATTATTTGATTGAAGGGCATGTATTTGTGCTGTAAGCAAGTGTTTAATATGGTAAATCATGTTTATAATATATGTTCTATTATTTGATCGTTTGTAGGTATTGTTGGATTTGTTTTTACCGAAAACATGATATTGAGCCCACCGTCGGGCAATGGAAGTGATTTCGCTTTTGACCGCGGGGTGCTTGACAACGACCAGCTGGCACGGGCCGAGCGGGCGAATCTCCGGCAGGGTAGGATCGTCGTTGGCGGATCCCATCCGGGCGATATTCCGATAGACGGGACGCTGACCGTCTCGGGCCATGCCTATACGCTGATACATTCGACCGACAAGGCTGCTCTGTTCACCATGCGCAATCCGTGGGGCCGGAATCTGAATGTGGACGGCAGTGCCGACGGAATTATCAATATTCCCGATGGTCTGGACATTCCGCTGCTGATCGACCTGTGGCGTCGAACCCGGCAAGGCGGCCGAATATGGCTCTGGGGGTGCAGATCCTCACATTCCGCCGGTCTTCGCCTTCGAAATGTCGCTCATGTGAGCGGCCCCCGAACGAACTGATGCATCCGGGACGGCAGGGAGGCGCTTTCGGCCCGGAAGGGACGGCATCGGCAGGCAATTGCCTGCCGATGCCTTTTTGGAAGGAATGGTTTGTGTTTGGGAATGACATTTACGGGAGGACCTGCCATTGCATGGCTTACAATGCGGGATTCTCCCTTGCACCCTTGTGCGATCTCTGTTTAAGAAATCGCATGAGACGGTAACTTCTTGATTTTTAGACGAAGACCGTGTCATTTTGGTCGTAAATGCTTCCAAATTGTTACTTATGCCTTCCGTTTGCTTTTTCCGGACCTCCGGTTGTTGTTGCATTGGGGTGAAACAACCGTGAAAATAAGATTTTAAAACGGCTGTTTTTGTTTGTCTGTCAGACGAATAGGCATTGCGTGATGGTTTGATGCAAGAAAAAAACCTCTCTTTTTGTTTATTCGACGAATTTATCTATTTTTGCGACTAAATAGTGTGGTTTCTTAAACAGAAATAATAAACATTCGCAACTGTAGGTTTGCAGACAAGCCCGAAGCGAAGCAAGGTATTCGCAATTTTCACGAATACCTTATGTGTAATTATTAATTCACTGAATGTCAGCGTGTTCTGATGCTGCGCTGGCAAGGCCTCGGATTGCCCGGATGCGATGCGGATTCCTGGATAAACGATATTGGAATGAATACGCAGGGCACTAACTGGACTTGGTCTGACTCGGTCTCCGAGCAGATCCGCACAAGAAAAAACAACCATGCGGTAAGGTGGTATGTGCTGGTGCTGCCGGTCTCTTCAAAAGGATATTACAGGGGCAACCCGGCCAAAGGACTCCAGACCGAGCTGGCTCGGCGCATCCGTGTCGGCGAGCAGCCGTTCGAATATTTTGCTCCGTCGTACGTCGCCGTCTGCGAAAAAAAAGGCGAACTGGTCCGCACGCAGCATCCGTTGCTGTACAATTACGTCTTCGTACACGCCTCGGAAGCAGAGATCTATCGTTTGAAACGATTTCTTCCCCAATACAGTTTCCTGCCCCGGGTCCGTGACGGACGTGGCGGATATTATCCCTACTTGTCGGACGAGGAGATGGCCAATCTGAAATGGGTTGCCGAATCCTATTGCGATGAACTGCCGGTCTATACACCCGAACCGAACCGGCTGATGAAAGGGGATCGGGTGCGCATCACCGAGGGGCAGTTCAAGGGAGTGGAGGCAAGCGTCATCATCCAGCCCGGAGGTGGACGGAAAGACATCATGGTCTGTGTGGAGAACTGCATGTATGTACCGCTGCTCAGTGTGGAGCCCGGCCAGTACGAGGTGGTTGCGTTGAACTCGGACAACCGCCATGTCTACACGCGTCTGAACGGCGACCGGCTTCCGGCGGGACTTCATGAAGCGCTGAAGCGTTACCATTCGCCCGAAGGGGTGACGGACGCGGATCGGGAGTTGGCCCGGGAGACGCTGCGGCAATACGGCAGTCTGCAGTTGGAGAGTGACGTCATGCGTTGCAAACTTTACTCGATGCTGCTTCCGGCCTATGCGATTCTTGGAGAGAAGGAGGAGTTCGACCGTCTGGTAGGTACGATTCGCAGTATCCTGCCGCTGATCCGTGCCGAACAGTCGCGTGCGTTGTTGCTGGTTACGCTCTATGGTTGCACGAACAGTTGCATCTGCCGGGATCATGCGCATGGCGCCGTCGATCCGTGGCGTGAGGAGCGGAATCCGAAAAAGTGCAAGTTGCAACTCATCCGGCGTCTTGACGATTACGATTGTTGGTTGGGACATGGCCTGTATGTCGGACGGTCTGCCTCCTCGGAACCGCAACATTGTGAATCCGTGTCGGCGAGCCGTTGAGCCGGCAGTTGTCGTACCGGCTGTCCGTTTTCCGCTTGCAATCGTTTCTTTCGATTGTTTCCATCAAACAAATATCCCCAAGTATGTTGTATTTCATTACCTCTCTGATTGCGGTTTTGGGCGTTTGCTGGATCCATCCGCGATTGGTCGCCATTGCCCTCGACAAAAACATCGTGGATAATCCCGATGCCCGGAAACTCCAACGCAAGCCGGTCCCCGTTCTTGGCGGTATCGCCGTGTTTTTCGGAACGGTGATCGGACTGGGGTGCGCCGGTATTGCCTGCGACTGTTCGGATTTGTTCATCGTGGTGGTCGCCATGATGATCATGCTCTATACCGGGACGCTCGATGACATCCTCGACCTCTCCCCGGCCCTGCGCTTTTTGGTGGAGATTGGCACCGTCCTGCTGCTGGTCTTCGTCGGAGGCTACACACTGGATGATTTCCACGGACTGTGGGGACTCGGTCAAATTCCCCGTGAAGTCGCCATCCCGCTGACGGTCTTTGCCGCCGTGGGCATCATCAATGCCATCAACCTGATCGACGGCGTGGACGGACTTTCGTCGGGTTACTGCATCATGGCGGGCATCCAGTTCGGGGTGATGTTCTGGTTGGCCGACGATCCGGTCATGGCCATTCTGGCAGCCGTATCCGCAGGATCGCTCATTCCGTTTTTCTTTCACAATGTCTTCGGCAAGACATCGAAGATGTTCATCGGGGACGGCGGTACGCTCGTGATGGGCATCATCATGTCGGTATTCGTCATGCGGCTGCTGCAGCACGACGCTCAATACATGATGCATGCCCAGGAGAATCTGGGGCTTGTGGCCTTTACGCTGGCGGTGCTGTCGGTTCCGGTCTTCGATACGCTGCGTGTGATGACGGCCCGCATCCTGAAGGGCAAGTCCCCGTTTCATCCCGACAAGACGCACCTGCACCACATGTTCATCCGCCTGGGATGCTCCCATGCCGCCACGACGCTTGCAATCCTGATGCTCAATGCCTTCGTGGTCCTGTGCGGATGGATCAGCTACAAGGCCGGTTGTTCGATCGATACGCAGCTTTACATTATTCTGGCCCTCGGCCTGCTGATCACATTCGGTCTCTATAACTTCATGGAGCGGCAGATCCGTCGCAAAACCCGTTTTCTGCATCTGCTGCATCGGATCGGCTACCGCACGCATCTGAACCGTACGGGTATCTTTTTCTGGCTGCAGAAAGCCGTTGATCGTATTTAGGCATTCTTTATTGGTATATGTTGGTATCCAACATGGCAATAGAGTTTGTGAATAAACCGTCTTCGGATGTTTGACTGCATGCATCTTTGTTTCATTCCCTGTTTTGAATCCGTTTATTGCCTGAAGGACAGGAGCATGCCGAGTGTCGTGGCCCAAAGGGATGTTGTCGGGACAAAAGGATATGCTTGGATTTCACGCTTTTCGGACGAAGTCTGTGGAGCCTTGCTGCTGATTTTCATCGGAGGGTCTGTTTGGAATGTCCTCCACGGGTTGTGGTGCCTTGATCAGATCCCGCAAGGGGTGTCCATCCCGTTTATGCTCTTTGCTGCCGTAGGCATCATCAATGCCATCAACCTGATCGATGGGGTAGACGGTCTCTCGTCGGGCTACTGCATTTTGACGAGTTTGCTCTTTGGGATGATGTTCTGGTATGTGGAGGATCGGACGATGGGTATGTTGGCCGTCGTGGCCACCGGATCGCTGATCCCGTTCTTCTTCCACAACGTCTTCGGGAAGAGTTCGAAGATGTTCATCGGTGACGGCGGGACGCTGGTCATGGGTATCGTCATGTCGGTCTTGGTGATTCGGATTCTGCGCCATGGCTCGATGAGCGAGGTTTATGATGCGGCAAATATCGGGCTGATCTCCTTTACGCTGGCGGTTCTGTCCGTTTCCGTCTTTGATACGCTCCGCGTGATGACGACGCGCATCCTGAAACGCAAGTCTCCGTTCCACCCGGACAAGACGCACCTGCACCACATGTTCATCCGCTTGGGATGCTCGCATGCCGCGACGACCCCTTGCGATTCTGATCCTGAATTTCTTCGTGGTGCTGTGCTGGTGGGTCAGCTACATGGCCGGCTGCTCGATTGATGTTCAACTGTATATCGTGCTGGCGTTGAGCATTCTGATTACATTGGGCCTTTATAACTTCATGGAGTGGCATATTCGCCACAAAACGCAATTTGTCCGCCTGCTCCATCGCATCGGCTATCGCACGCACCTCAATCGTACGGGCATCTTCTTCTGGCTCCAGAAGAAGATGGATCGGATATAGAATATGGATTTTAAGAATAAGATGGCTACGCAAGTGAAGAAAATCCCTGAACTGGATATAATGAAGTTCTATGGGATATTATTCGTAGTACTTGGCCATATCGCTATGATGTATACCCCATTGTCGGTGATACCTCATTTTGCGAATATGTCATCTTTTATGGCAGTAGTGAAAAATGTCATTTATGCATTCCATATGCCAATGTTTATATTTATTAGTGGATGTATATTTGCGTTTCAACTGGAAGTATTACATCGTAAAATTACGTATAAAAGTCTTTTGAGATCCAAAATTAATCGTTTATTGGTGCCGTTTTTTATAATAGGTTTCTTTTGGGTATTGCCAGTTATGTCCTTGTTGGGATTGAGAGATCCTATTCATTATGCTATAGATGGTTTTATTTTAGCAATAGATCCTCGTCATCTTTGGTACGTTTTAATGTTGTTTTGGGCATTTCTTCTATTCTTTTTTTTGCGAACTCTTTGTCTTCTTGAGTTCAAGTTATAAATGCAACTTTTTGGTACAGGAT